>MDSZ01212379.1_pt1 | contig 14163 bp, 15 predicted proteins | sample 811201 | NCBI WGS metagenome assembly MDSZ01 (sample SAMN05326647, study PRJNA326480) | marine metagenome | isolation source: seawater | place: Indian Ocean: North | collected 2010
ATGGTTTATGGGAAGACAGTAGAACGGATGAGATGCAATTAGGTTTAACATATGACGAGATTGAAGAAGCTATGTTAAATGAAAACTCTATCAACCGAAATCTATATCTAGAGCTAAGGAAATCAAACCTGCATAAAATGAAAGAAATTCCTGTATGTATACTCCCTAAAGGAAAAAGTTAAAATAAACCAAAATCAAAAAATGATTCCTTCTCTGCAGGACCTCTATTAGCATCGTTTATGATAACTTCATTATTATTGTCTATTTCAAAACTATAATTAGTATAATTTTTTATTAGTACTCTAGCAGTATCGCTAGCAAGATCTGTCATCTTTAATTTATTGTAACTTTTAATAAGTATAAGCAAAGCTTCTTCTGAAGCAGGTGCACCTGGATAGTTTTCTAGCATGTACTTTGCTCTATCACTTGAAGCAACATATGCTCCTCTTTTTAGATAATATGATGCTACATACGTTTCATGTGCAGCCATTTTATCTCTAAGAAAAACCAATCTATTATTTGCATCATCAGCATATTTACTACCCTTAAATTTGTTTGTGATAAATAGAAAATCATCATATGCACTTCGTAGTCTAGTTAGATCATATTTTGATACATCTTGACCAAGTATCTCTTGAAAGAAAGGTTGGTCTTTTTCTAGATTAGATAATGCCCTCAAGTAATAAGCATAATCTGTCCTTGGATGATTTGGATATAAATCTATAAAACGATCACATTCTGCAATAGCATCATCTTTTTGACCAAAGTCATAATAAGCGAAAGCTAGATCAAGAATAGATTGTTGAGCATATTTTGAAAATGGATATCTAGCCTCTAATATTTCAAAAACACTTAAAGCTGAGGAGATATCTAGGTTTGCTAAAAATACTGAGCCTTCTTCGTATAACTCTACTTCTGTCATAGATCTATATGGATCAACTTTGGCTTTGTTTAAAATGGCACATCCTTGTATTATTGATAATAAGAGGACAATAATTATTAAACGACTTTTCACAGTGTAATTATACCATGAAAGATTCAGAAATTTATAATTTTACATTAAACGTTGAGCAGAGCTCTGAAAGGGTTGATAAGTTGCTATCAAATCATTTCCCCGAGTATTCACGTTCAACTATTCAAAAATGGATACAAAACAAAAATGTTCTTATAGATGGCACACCTTGTTCACAAAATGATAAAATAAAATCATCTTGTAATGTTCAAATAAAAATTCAATTTGAACAAGAATTAAATCTAATACCTCAAAATATAAAATTAGATATAATTGACGATACAGAAGATTATATTATTGTAAATAAATCCTCTGGGATGGTAACTCATATAGCTCCCGGTAATTATAAAGATACACTTCAAAATGCTTTATATTTCAAGTACCCAGAATTATCAAAAGTGCCAAGAACTGGAATTATTCATCGATTGGATAAAGATACATCCGGCGTTATAGTGGTAGCTAGATCTAGTGATTATCATAATTACCTGACAGCGCAACTCCATGATAAAAAGTTTGATAAGGTATATCATGCAATTACGACTGGTAGTATTTGTCAGAAAATAGAAATAAATGAAAAGATAGGCAGGCATCCTGTTAATAGAAAAAAAATGTCGGTAAATCAAAAAGGAAAAGATGCTATATCAATTATAACTCCCATAGATAATTATTATAATAGCTCACATCTTAAAATTAAAATAATTACAGGAAGAACACATCAGATACGCGTTCATTTATCTCATCATGGTAATCCGATAATAGGAGATAAGCTATATGGATATAAGAGCAATGTATTTGTCAAAAATCAAGAAATATTGAACGAAATTAGAGCTGACTTTAATCAATATCTTCATGCATATTCATTATCTTTTTATGATAAAAATACAGAGAGCATAAAAAAGTATAAAGCTGAATATCCTACTGAATATATTAACTTAATAAATGTCTTAAAAGATGAATCAAATAAGTAATTTTAATATTAACTGGGATGTACCAAAGCATATTAAATTCTTTGTATCTACTAATGAAACAGGGAAAAGTAAAGGTCTGTATAAGAGTGGTAACTTTTCAAATACAGTTGGGGATGATAAACAATCAGTTAGAGAAAATATTAATATACTTAAAAAACAATTAAATATATCTAACATTGCTTTTATGAACCAAACTCACTCTTCTCAAATAAAGGCTATAAATTATTTTAAATCTATTAAAAAATGTGATGCTATTTATACAACCAGGAGACACATAGCTTGTGCAGTATTAACTGCTGATTGTATTCCTTTGTTAGTTACAGACCAAGCCGGTAGTTTCGTTGGGTGTATACATGCTGGCTGGAGAGGACTTTACAAAGGCATTATTCAAAAATATTTTATGCAATTAAAATCACAAAACTTTAGAGATTTTAAGGTCTTATTAGGGCCATGTATATCTCCATGCCATTATGAAGTCGACTCGGATTTATTGCAAAAGTTTTCAAGCTATATGAATTCTTTTAAATTGAAAAATAATGGGAAATATATGATGGATATTATTTCTTTGACTCAAAATATTCTTAATAAAATTGGGGTCTATGATGTTACAATTACACGATCATGCACTTATAATGATAAGCGCTTCTATTCTTATAGAAGGAATAAAGTTACAGGTAGATTTATATCTTTAATATGGTTTAAAAATGATAATTGAGAAATTCAAAAGACTAAAAATATTTCATATTTTAATTATACTTTTGGTATTTGGTCTAATATATGGAGCCACAAATTTATATATGAAAATTCAGTTTTATAAATCTTTTGCAAACCAAACAAGATCTATTTCTGTTTTATCCTCTAAAGTACAAATAGACTCAATACAGAGAATATATCCTTCTGTGACAACAATTGAGTCTCAAAAGTCATTTGATTTTACATCTAAATCTGATGGTATCCTGAATAAGATTTTTGTAAATGAATCATCAAAAGTATCTAAAGGAGATAAGTTGCTATCTATTCTTTCAACTTCTCAGGTAGGAGAGATAGTATTCCACGCTCCGTTTGATGGATATATAGGTATTTCAGAATTCAAAGAAGGTGATAAGCTAAAAAATGGAGATATATTACTGACATTAGACGATCTCAGTTTGATGAAAGCGTATATAAATCTACCAGAGAAGGTACTTCCAAAAATTACTAAACCTATAAAATATTTAGCAAGGTCTAAATTATATCCTAATGAAATATACAGTGGTGTAATAAAAAATATTGATCAAAGAATAGATGAAAAAACAAGAACAGTAAGAGCATATGCAATTATCGAAAATACGAACCAACAGCTTCGACCAGGGTTGCTTATGAACATAGATATTATACTCGAGGAAGTTGAGGGAGCTATTTTAGTCCCTGAGGAGGCAATACTATCTTCTGAGGATTACAGGTACGTATTTATTGTATCAGATGATAAAGCTGTCTTAACTAAGGTTAACCTTGGTATATCAAACAATGGGTTGACTGAAGTTGTATCAGGTTTAAATCCTAACGATACAGTCATCACCATGGGGCATGAAAAGCTAAAAGATGGTTCTAAAATTAAAATTGTAGAATAATGCATATTTCGGAAATAACTGTAAACAGACCAGTTTTATCAATAGTGCTAAGTCTCTTTGTGGTATTAATTGGTTTAGCATCTTATGACAAACTCACCATTAGAGAATATCCAGATGTCGATAGGCCAGTTATTACTGTTAAAACCGTATACACAGGAGCATCATCAAAAGTCATAGAACGAGATATTACTGAAATTATAGAAGATTCATTATCGGGTATTTCAGGCATAAGAGAAATTACATCAGAGAGTAGAGATGAATTGTCCAAGATACGTATTGAATTTAACTTAGATACAGATATAGACAGTGCAGCAAATGATGTTCGTGATAAAGTATCAAGAATATTGCCATTACTCCCCGAGGATTCAATGTCACCACGTATAGCTAAATCTGATTCAGATGCGAGAGCAATAATGTGGATCGGTTTTTCAAGTGACATATTGTCATCAATACAGTTAAATGATTATTTAGAGCGAAACGTTGTAGATAGATTATCAATTCAGCCTGGAGTTGCTTCTATAACCATTGGTGGAGAAAGAAAATATTCTCTTAGAGTTTGGATAGACCCAGAAGAAGTATCAGCAAGAAATCTGACTATTTCTGAAATAATAAAAGCAATTAAGAATGAAAATATTGAAAAAGGTGCAGGAAGATTTACATCTGAACAGAGAGAAATTGGCTTAAAATTAGATTCCAAATTAAAAAGCATAGAAGAGTATAAGAAAATTGTGATTCGGCACACCGATAAATCAAAAATATATTTATCTGATGTAGCTAGGATTGAAATTGGTCCAGAATCAGATCGCGGGTTCTTAAGAGCAAATAAAAAAAGTGCAATAGGTTTAGGGATAGTTCGTCAAACTAAATCAAATGTTCTTGACGTTGCTAATGCAATTAAGGTTGAGTTAGAAAATATTCGACCTTCATTACCAGAAAATATAGATATGAGTATAGGATATGATCAATCTAAATTTGTTAAAGAGTCTATAAATGAAATTAGATTTGCACTAACAGTTTCAATGATACTAGTAATTTTAATAATTTATTATTTCTTATCTTCAAAGACAGCAACATTAATACCTGCTGTAACAATACCAATTTCTATAGTAGGAACTTTTTTTATAATTTATATCTTTGGCTATTCGCTTAATGTTTTGACTTTTCTTGCACTAGTATTAGCGATTGGATTAATAGTAGATGATTCAATTGTAGTTATGGAAAATATCAAAAGAAGGATTGAAAATGGTGAAAATCAATATGAAGCATCAATAAATGGCGCAAAACAAATTACTTTTGTTGTAATAGCTACGACACTTGTTCTGGTAAGCGTTTTCCTCCCTCTATCCTTTATGGGCGGGAAAACAGGCAGATTATTCATTGAATTCGGAGTTGTGTTGTCATTTGCAGTAATAATATCTAGTTTTGTAGCATTAACACTGACACCGATGATGTGCTCTAAACTTTTAGAAAAAAAAGAGTCATTACCTCCAAGGCTATCATTTGAACAGTTTAAAAACTTTTATGAAAACTCACTTATATTATCTCAAAAAAAGCCAAAAATAGTTTTCTCTATTACTATAATATTTATTTTCATATCAATTTTACTTTTTCAATTTATATCAAAAGAACTTGCCCCTACAGAAGACAGAGGTCTTTTTATTGTATCTGTAATTGGACCAGAAGGCTCGTCTATTGATTATACAAATCAGATAGTTAGAGAAGCAGAAACAGTTTTAGAAGAATATGTAGAAAAAGATGAAATCAAAACTGTTTTTGCTATAGTTGCTCCAGGTTTTTCGGGAGAACCTGGTAACGTAAATTCTGCCTTTATTTTTGCCTCATTAAGGCCATGGGAAGATCGGAGTAGGCATCAAAAAGAAATTGTCAGAGAAATATTTCCTAAATTAATATCAATGCCAGGCGCAAAAATATTTACTATAAATCCTCCAAGTTTAGGACAAAGCCCCTTCAAATCATCTGTGCAGTTTGTAATAAGCGGAACAGATTATGAAGAGGTTGGTTCGTGGGGTAGAGAACTTCTAGTTCTATCTGATCAAATGGGACTTAGAAATGCCCGTATTGATTATAAAGTTGATAAACCGAGATTAAATTTGAAAATAGATAGAGATTCAGCATCAAATTTAGGCGTTTCAGCAGATGATATTGCCATGACTTTAGATTCGCTTTATGCATCTACTAGGGTAACTAATTTTTCCAACAAAGGCTTAACATATAATGTAATTTTAAAAGCTGATAATAAATACTTAATTAATGAGACTAATTTGGATAATATTTTTATCAAATCGAACACAACAGAAAAGCTAATACCGCTAAGTAATCTAGTTATTAATAAAACTGAAGCTACTAGTCAAAGTTTAAAAAGAATAAATCGCTTACCATCTGTTACGCTTTCTGCATCATTATCTCCCGGACAGTCCTTAGGTGATGTATTAAATGAGATGTCAACTTTAGCAAGAGATGTATTACCTAGCAATGCAAAGCTCTCATTTAGTGGAGCATCTAAAGAATATTTTGAAACAGGCTATAAACTTGAATTAACAATTTTACTAGCAATCCTAGTAGTCTATTTAGTATTATCTGCACAGTTTGAGAGTTTTAGAAACCCTCTTGTAATTATTCTTACTGTGCCAATTACTATGACAGCTGGTATATATGCATTATTTGTTACTGGTATGTCACTGAATGTGTATAGTCAAATCGGATTTCTTATGTTAATCGGACTTATTGCTAAAAATGGAATCTTGATAGTAGAATTTGCAAATCAATTAAAAAGTCAGGGTATGAATATAGCTGATGCAATTATTGAATCTTCTTTGATTCGTTTTAGACCTGTTGTTATGACAACCCTATCAACTCTTCTTGGCGCTATTCCTTTAATAATTAGTGATGGCGCAGGTGCCGAGAGTAGATTTGCAATGGCTGTAGTTGTTTTTGGAGGGATAGCACTAGCATCATTTATAACTCTGTATCTAATTCCAGCTTTATATCAGCTTATCGAAAAAGAATCTTAATTATTTTGGAATTATATTTAAGCCCTTTTGCTTTGAGTAATAATTAGACAGATCGATTATGTCCTGATCAGATAGTCCTGCGGCAAAACCAGACATTATTGCATTATTTCTATCTCCATTCTTGTATGATTTTAATGAATGAATTAGATAATTTTTATATTGTCCTGCAAGCCTAGGATACATCTTATTATCACTGTTCCCATCCGCTCCATGACAGGCTGAGCAAGTCACTGATTTTTCTTTACCTCTTTCATAACTTGATTCAGCATAAGCAGCTGAATTTAAAAATATAACTATAAATATTGTAATTATTTTATTCATTTTCAATAGACTCAAAATATTCAGCAATATCCTTGATATCTTCATCGCTTAAGCCAGATGCATTTGCATGCATTGTTTCATGCTTCCTGTCTCCATTTTTGTATGCTTGTAAAGCAGAAATGATATAATCTGAATGTTGTCCACCTAATTTAGGTACCTTATAAGTCGGGTAAATATTGTTATAGCCCTCTATTGCATGACAGCCCAGACATGTTTCAGCTTTTTCTTTTCCTGTGTATTCATCAGCCAGGGATACTGTTGATATTAGTGTTGTTAGTAGTATGGTTGCTAGTATGGCTTTCATAAAATTTGTGGCATTATAGCATTAAATTTAAAAGAGATAAAAGAGGAATTTTTTTGTATAATGACACAACTGACATATGTGATTTGAATCAATAAAAATGCCTATTTATGAATATAAATGTGAGAACTGCGGTATAATTTTTGAGGTAATTCAGAAGATCACCGATAAAAAACTTACAAAATGTAAATCATGTAAAAGTGGGAAACTGCAAAGATTAGTATCCTCCTCTGGCTTTAGACTTAAAGGATCCGGATGGTATGAGACAGATTTTAAGACAAAAAAAACTAATACAAAGAATAAAGATAATTAAACAGCAAAATGAAAAGAACACACTGTACTGATATAAATGAAAAAATAACCGGACAAGAAGTAAGAGTACTTGGATGGGTAAATACTCGAAGAGATCATGGGGGTGTTATATTTATTGATTTGAGAGATCATACAGGCTTATTACAAATAGTTTTTGACCCAGAAAAACAAAATATATTTAATGAGGCGCAAAAACTAAGAACAGAATACGTTATTGATATTCATGGAACTATTCGGGACAGACTAGAGGGTACTATTAATGAGGAAATGTCTTCTGGAAAAGTTGAGCTTAGTTGCAACTCAATAGAAATACTCAACACATCAAAAACCACACCATTTAAGGTCAACGAAGATGGCATCAATGAAGATCTAAGACTGCAATATAGATACATTGATCTCAGAGGATCTAAAATGCAGGATAATTTAAGATTCAGATCTAAACTATTCAGTGTAATTAGAAACCACTTGAATAAAAATTATTTCATAGATGTTGAAACTCCAATTTTGACTAAACCTACACCAGAAGGAGCAAGGGATTATCTTGTTCCAAGTAGAATTCATCATTCTAATTTTTTTTCTCTCCCACAGTCACCACAATTATTTAAACAAATACTTATGATGTCTGGCATGGATAAGTATTACCAGATAGCAAAATGTTTCAGAGATGAAGATCTTCGCGCTGACAGACAGCCTGAGTTCACACAATTAGATATCGAATGTTCATTCGCAAATGAGGAAGACATTATAGAATTATCTCAATCATTAATGAATGAGATATTTTCTAATATGATGGATAAGAGTATTAAATTAGATTTTCCAAGAATGACTTATCACGAAGCTATTAGACAGTATGGTTGTGACAAACCAGATTTAAGAAACCCACTAATTTTGACTGATATCAAGGATATTGTAAAAAATACAAACTTTAAAGTATTCAAAGATTGTGTAGAGAATGAAAGTGCTAGGATAGTGTCACTGAACGTTCCAGGAGGTAACAAGCTAAGTAGAAAAGATATAGATATTTATACTGAACTTGTTAAAAAATATGGAGCAAAAGGATTAGCTTACTTTAAAATTGATGATATTAATGATCTAGATAATGGAATAAATTCTCCAATAAAAAAATTCTTATCTAATGATGAGATATCAGAAATTATTAATTTGTCTAACTCAAAATCTGGAGACCTGTTATTTTTTTCTGCAGATGACTGCCGGATTACAAATGATTCAATGTCTGCTCTTATTAAAAAATTAGGAACTGATCTTAATATTATAAGTAACGATTACCGATTTTTATGGATTATAGATTATCCATTATTCGAATTTGATAAAAAAACTAAAAATCTCACTTCACTTCATCATCCTTTTACGTCCCCACAAAGCGAAGGGGAGCAACTGTTTAATGAAAATACATTATCCAGAGCATATGACTTAACTCTAAATGGCAATGAAATTGGAGGTGGATCTGTAAGGATCCATAATAAGGATACACAAATGAAAGTTTTTAAGACTCTAGGATTATCTGACACTGATGCGGATAATAAATTTGGTTTTTTCTTAAAAGCTCTTGAATATGGTTGTCCACCACATGCTGGAATTGCATTTGGTCTTGACAGATTAGTTATGTTGCTCAAAGGGCTTACATCTATAAGAGATACAATGGCATTTCCTAAGACACAATCATCAGCTTGCTTATTGACAGATGCGCCAGCCATTGTTGATGATAGTCAATTAGATGAAATTAATATTAAAGTTAAAAAGCGAAAATGACAGAACAAACATATACAGAGAAATTATTAGTTATCAAAAACCTTTTGAAAAGGAATAATGCAAAAATTATTGCACATTATTATGTTGATGAAGAGATTCAAAAACTAGCTGAAGACACAGGAGGCTGTGTAGCAGATTCACTACAAATGGCAAAATTTGGTAATTCTCAGAGTGCATCTACGCTTATTGTAGCAGGTGTGAAGTTTATGGGAGAAACTGCAAAAATATTAAATCCAGAAAAAAAAATATTAGTACTTGATCAAGAAGCTACATGCTCCTTGGATGAAGGCTGCAACTATATTTTATTTAAGGAATTTTGTAATCAATATCCTGAAAGAGAAGTTGTAGTGTATGCAAACACGAGCGCACCTGTTAAAGCAATCTCGGATTGGGTTGTTACATCAAGTATAGCCATACCTGTAGCAGAGCATCTTGCAAGAGAAGGAAAAAAAATAATTTGGGCACCCGATAAATATTTAGGTACATATATTCAAGACCAAACAGGTGTTGATATGAAAATATGGGATGGATCATGTGTAGTACATGAAGAATATAAAGCAATAGAACTAAGAAAGTTAATAGCTAAATTAGATAACTGCGATGTATTGGTTCATCCTGAATCACCTAGAAGTATTATTCAATTGGCAAATGTTGTAGGTTCTACTACTAAGCTTATAAATGCTGCAAGAGATAGCAAGAAAAAAAATATTATCGTAGCTACTGAAAAAGGAATATTTTATCAAATGAAAAAACTTTCCCCAGATAAAAACTTTTATGAGGCTCCCACTGAAGGAGAGGGCGCTACATGTAAAAGTTGTGGAAGATGTCCATGGATGAATTTAAATACATATAAAAAATTACTAAATATATTTAACTCTGAAAATGAGATTACCATTGACCCCATTATTATTAATAAAGCAAAAAAATCTATAAATAGAATGATTGAATTTGAAGATATTTACTATCAAGAAAAAAAGAGAGTGAACCATGGCAGGACATAGTAAGTGGGCAAACATTCAACATAGAAAAAAGGCTCAAGATAATAAGAGAGGAAAAGTTTTTACAAAAATCATTAAAGAAATTACTGTAGCAGTCAAACTTGCAGGCGCAGACTCAACAAGTAACTCAAGACTAAGGCTTGCAATTTCAAAAGCAAATAAAAATAGTGTTCCAAAGGATACCATTGAGAGAGCTATAAAAAAAGGCTCAGGAGTAGGTGGAGATTCATTTGAAGAAATTACCTATGAAGGTTATGGACCAAAAGGCATAGCTGTACTTATAGAGTGCTTAACAGATAATAAAAACAGAACTGTTTCTGAAGTAAGACATGTACTCACTAAGTACAATGGAAGCCTGGGAACTAACGGTTCTGTATCACATCTATTCAGAAAAATAGGAATCTTAACTCTTTTAGATGTAAGAGAAGATGATCTAATTAATTATATTGATGAAATTGATATCCTCGACTATGAACAAGTTGGTAGCAATTGTGTTATTAATACACAACCATCAGATCTATTTAAAGTAAAATCATTTTTTGAGGACAAATCCATAACAACTAAAGATGAAGAATTGATTCTGGAACCTATTACTTATTGTGATATAGATGAATCTGATGTTGAGCAGGCTGGGTTATTTCAGGAGAAGCTAGAAGAGCTTGATGATGTTCAAAATATTTATACTAATATAAACATAATATAAAATGTCTATCATACTAGGAATTGACCCAGGCACCAATATAACAGGTTATGGAGTTATACGTGCTGATAATGAAAACCTAGTTTATCTTCATCATGAGATTCTTAAAACTGGCCTCAAAAATAAATATACTACTAAATTATCATTGATACATGAGAAAACACAAAGAATAATTAAAGAATTCAAGCCTGATGAGATCGCTTTAGAGTCAGTATTTTTTAGCGTTAATGCTGCTACAGCAATAAAACTAGGACAAGCGAGAGGTGCCGCAATATCAGCTTGCTCGGGAAATAATAGGGAAATTTATGAGTATAGCCCAAGAAGAGTGAAGATGATTCTTACAGGTAATGGAGCAGCAGATAAAGAAGAACTACAAAAATTTGTCAAAAGAAAGTTACATATAAGAAGAAAATTAGAAATAGATGCATCAGATGCGCTCGGTGTGGCAATGTGCCATGGCCTAACAAAGTATAATTCACCTGACGATCTTAAATCTATATAATAGATTAATATGCAAAGTTTAATAATTAATGAAATCTTTTACTCCATACAAGGAGAGAGCTCACGATCTGGAATACCCACTATTTTTATTCGTCTAACAGGATGTCCTCTCAGATGTTCATATTGTGATACAGATTATGCATTCACAGAGGGTAGAAAATATACATTCGATAAGATTCTTGATGAAATAAAAAAATATAAGACTAACTATATAACAGTGACTGGCGGCGAGCCATTATCACAAACAAATACTATACCATTACTTAAAGATATATGTGACAAAGGCTACTCTGTGTCACTAGAGACTAGCAATGGAGTTTTAATAAATAATGTTGATAAGAGAGTTTCTGTTATCCTTGATATAAAAACGCCTTCATCTAAAGAAGAAGACAATAATATTATAGATAATTATAATTTTCTCAAACCCATAGATGAAATAAAATTTGTTATTTGTAATAAAAAAGATTTCGAATGGTCGGTAAGATATATTGATAAACATAATTTAAAAGATAAATGCCCTATATTATTTTCACCATCACATAATCAAATGAGATTGGATGATTTAGCAGATTTAGTTTTAGAGAATAACCTTGAAGTAAGACTACAACATCAATTTCATAAAACAATATGGGGTAATCTTCGTGGGAAATAGAAAAGCGCTAGTGTTATTTTCTGGTGGATTGGACTCGGCAACCACACTATCACATGCACTTAAAGAAGGATATGATTGTAGCGCATTAACTATTAATTATAATCAAAGGCATTCCTATGAAGTAAAATCAAGTGAACACTATCTCAAAGATATGAATGTTAGAAGTCTATCATTTAATATGGATTTAACTCAAATAGGGGGATCCGCACTAACAGACAGTACAATTAAGGTTCCAGATAAACAAACTAGAGACATTCCCGTAACATATGTCCCTGCACGAAATACTATTTTTTTGTCCATAGCTGCAGCGTATGCTGAAAAACTAAATATAAATAGTATTTTTATTGGGGTAAATCAAATAGATTATTCTGGTTATCCTGATTGTCGACCGGAATACATTGACTCCGTGCAAAAGACTATAAATATGGGTACAAAATCAGGAGTAACTGGAAAAAATTTAGTAATACATACACCACTAATTAACATGACAAAAAAAGATATAATCTTATATGGAGTATCATTAGGTGTAGATTATTCTAAAACGGTGTCATGTTATCAGTTAGATAAGAATGGCTTAGCGTGTGGGAAATGCGATGCTTGTTTTTATAGAAAAGAAGGCTTTAATGAAGCTGGTGTTGAAGATCCAACTAAATATAAAAATTGAAAAAAAATTAAAAATATATAAACTAATTGAATTGAAATACTATGGAAATTGCTTCTACTTTATTATTTTATACTGCAATACTTGGGTTTATCCTAGGTTTTGTTGTTAATAAAACAAACTTCTGCACCATGGGAGCTGTTTCTGACCTTGTAAATATTGGTGATACATCAAGATTCAGAGCTTGGATGTTAGCCGTTGTAGTTGCGATATTAGGTGTTACCTTTATGGAATTCATGAATATAATCAACGTGAGCGATTCTAGAATACCATATAGAAACTCTGTTCTATTTTGGCCAAGGTATATAATTGGCGGAATAATGTTTGGCATAGGAATGACATTAGCAAGTGGTTGCGGTAATAAAGTTTTAATTAGAATTGGAGGAGGAAATATCAAGTCAATTTTTGTATTATTTGTTGCTGGATTGATGGCAATTTTAATGACTCGAACTGACTTTTATGGTCTTGCATTTCATAGTTGGATGAGTCCAATAAGCCCAGATTTAGCAAATATAGGTTTTGAAGAACAATCATTACAATCTATAGTAAGTACACTTACTGGATTAAATCATGACAGCCCTATTATTAGCCTTCTTATCCCTTTAGCAATATCAATAATAATTCTTAGATACATATTTAAATCAAAAAATAAATTATCGTCTGATAATATCTTATCTGGCTTAGTAGTGGGACTTGTAGTATCCTTCGCTTGGCTACTTACTGGAGGAGAGCTAGGTCAAGAGTGGATAGAAAATAATGATTTTCTTGATACGCCATATCCGGCTGTTGGGGTGCAATCTTTTACATTTATAAATCCCATGGGAGAGTCTATAATTTATTTTTCAAAATTTTTTGATGATTTCTTCTTAACATTTGGTGTAACTGCCTTGATATCAACAATAATAGGCTCTTTTGTGTACGCAGTACTTTCAAAAAACTTTAGAATAGAATGGTTTGCGAATAAATATGATTTTGCCCGACATATGCTGGGTGCGGTGTTAATTGGAATTGGTGGCGTGCTCTCTTTAGGTTGTACAATAGGACAAGGAGTCTCAGGGGTCTCAACACTTGCTATCGGTTCGTTCATAACATTAATAGCTATAATTTTTGGTGCCTCATTGATGATGAAAATCGAATATTACAAAGCGGTGTATGATGACAGTAGTTTTTTAGAATTACTTAGAAATTCTCTGGTTGATTTAAAAATATTACCTGAGAAAATAAGAACACTTGAAAAGATTTAATTTATTTGGGGCGTTAGCTCAGTTGGTAGAGCAGTGGCCTTTTAAGCCATTTGTCACAGGTTCGAATCCTGTACGCCCTAA
>MDSZ01257799.1_pt1 | contig 14163 bp, 11 predicted proteins | sample 811201 | NCBI WGS metagenome assembly MDSZ01 (sample SAMN05326647, study PRJNA326480) | marine metagenome | isolation source: seawater | place: Indian Ocean: North | collected 2010
ATGTTCTAGATAAACAAGTAACAAAAACTACATAGACCGTAAAGTTAATTGCAAATTCAATATAGAAGATAGTCCAGTTCAAATCGGACATTATGTAATCATGTAATCCACCAGAAAAGAGGATTTGAATGATTCCCACAACTGAAGTAAGTAAGGTTGCAATTAAAAGTTGTAAAAATACAGTTAGTCTAAAACCTTTGCTTAATTTCCATAGCCTAAAAAAAGGAATCTTTTCCCCTATTGCAGAAGCAGGAAGGTGCAACATTAGAAAAATGAAAATTAAAAACATCATTACGACGGCTGGTATTATTAATAATCCTCCTATCCCTGAAGTGATATCACTGCCTATCTCCATACCTATCGCTATTAATATGACACCTGGAAAATATGGAACATATCCTAGAAGGGTTATTGCTAAAGCGATAAGAAAATATTTTAAAATTGGAATCCATCTAGTATTAAAAGCATAGAAATTAGTCTCGCCTAAAATTACAAATCTATGGATATTCACCACCGATAGAAGAGAAAAGAATATCATTGCAAGCAATAAAATAAAATTGTGGAACGTGGTGTATGGTGCAAATGGATTAACAGGGTCGGGTGTAGCACTAGCTATAGACGTAAATAAAAGTACTGCAAAGACAAGTGATGGTGCAACAATATATAAATAATCCTTAATATTGTTCACGAAGTGACAAACTGCAAACTTAATAATGTCTTTGGTCATAGTATAACTATAGCAAAAATAAAGGTAATTTCATCTTATCGAACTTTGACTAATTCATCCCAATTAGTCGTATAGCGTGGAGAACGATGTTCACAACGTCGTGCCCAAGGATGACTAATCCCTTGGGAGCCAAAACGCACCGTATCACTTCCCATTGCTGTATTCATTGTATCGATAGTTTCCATGAGTCGAGCTCGTTCTCTTGACTCGTTAGAATCAAAAAGCTCCATTTGATTATAAGTCACAGGGACTAAATCCAATAACATGATGCCAGCTTTGTTATATTTATAGCCTTGCGCAAAAATTTGATCTAAACATTTTCTTGCTGCCCGAATGATAAATGCTGTGTCATTGCTAGGCTCAGCAAATCCATAAGTCATACTATTACTATACTGACGATCATATTTACGATACGGGTTTGTGTGGAGAAACACATGGACACCCTGAGCTTTACTATTTTGTGCTCGCAATTTATGACAAGCACGCGCTGTATAATTTGCTATTGCTTCCATTACTTGTTGCTTATCAGTTACAAGCTTGCCAAATGATTTAGAAGAAGTAATATTTTTTTTAGACACAATCTCCTCAAGTTCTAAACAACTATCACCGCGTAATTCTCTCACTAACCTTTCCTCTGCAATAGAAAAATGTTTGCGTACCCAAAGAATATCCATATCGCGTAGCTTTAGAGCAGTTGATATACCCATTTCATTTAGTCGTTTTGATAAGCGTCTTCCAATCCCCCATATGTTAGCTACAGGAAACTTAGCTAATACTTCTTCTTGAATGGATTGCTCACAAATATTAAACACTCCGCTATCTGTATGTTTTTTTGCCATGTGGTTTGCGACTTTAGCCAGGGTTTTATTTGGGCCAAGCCCAATCGATGTTGGAATGCCAGTCCATTGCAATACGGTTTGTCGCATATGTGTAGCATAATCAATTAGGTCGCGCTGAAACCCATCTAACCGTAAAAATGCTTCATCAATTGAATAAATTTCCATAGCGGGACTAAATTGTTTTAGTGTTCCCATCACACGTTGTGACATATCACCATATAATTGGAAATTTGAAGACAAGATTGCAGCCCCTTGCTTGGCTAATGCTTTACTATGTTGATGAACTGGTGCACCCATTGGAATTCCAGATGATTTCAATTCATTTGAACGTGCCACAATACAACCATCGTTATTTGATAAAACTGCTAATGGGCGATTAGCAAGACTCGGGCTAAAAACACGCTCGCAAGAACAGTAAAAATTATTGCAATCAACAAGGGCAAAAATAGGAGTTTGTGTATTAGATGACATAGTTATCTCACACTGGATGAATTACATTTGTGACGACACCCCATACGTGTATACCGTCTTCTGCGTTAATTGGAATTGGCTGATAATTATCGTTTTCTGGAGATAAATAGACTTGGCCATCTTTTTGAGTATAGCGTTTCACTGTAAGTTCACTGTTTACTGCAGCAATAACAATCTTCCCTATTTGTGGTTCGAGACTACGATCAACAATTAGTAAATCTCCATCATGAATGCCAGCACCAAGCATAGAATCACCAGATACACGTACAAAAAAGGTGGCGGCTGTGTTTTTAATGAGATATTCATTTAGATCTAGTTGAGTATCCATAAAATCATCAGCAGGAGAGGGAAACCCAGCTGCTACTTTAGAACCATATAAAGGAAACTGTTTTTTACCCTCTTGCACAAAATTTTTTACATCATCTACTAAATGTAGAGGTACACGAATTGCCTTTGTAGGGCTACCATATGCACTCTTACGCCCTGCACCTTTTCTTTTCCCACCACGACCAACTGAACCTTTTTTGATTTCGTACATAATCAAAAGATACAGTGGATTTCCTATAAAGTCAATGAGTCTAGCTTATAGAGGCCATCTAGCCTTAACTTCACCTTGTAGGTCACAAAGTTGATTAGCTTGTTTCTTAAGATATCCAGCATGGGCAATCATTGCGCCATTATCCGTGCAAAATTCTTTGCTAGGAAAAAAAATATTTACATCTTTAGAGGAGCAATATTCAGTTAATTTTTGACGGATAAAACTATTAGCGCTTACTCCACCAGAAACGATTACAGTATCCGATTTTTGACTAGATAAAGCATTCTCTAAACGAGAGACTAGGCAATCTGCAGCAGTGCGCTGGAGTTCAGATGCAATATCAGACTGTACTTGCTCTGATTGTTCAGAGGCTTTCCACGTATGCACAATATGTGTCTTTAACCCACTAAAACTAAAATCACAATTTTTTTTATCGCTTAGTGGTCTTGGAAAATTATAATGATCTCTTCCATTTTTTGCTATACGTTCAATCTGTGGTCCACCTGGATATTCTAGACCCATCAATTTTGCTGTTTTATCAAATGCTTCTCCAATTGCATCGTCAAGTGTAGTACCTAATAAATTATAAGTTCCTAATTCATTTGCGGAGAGTAACATTGTATGCCCCCCTGAGATTAATAGGCCAACAAAAGGGAAATCTAAGTTTGGGTTTTCCATTAATGGAGCTAATAAATGTGCTTCTATATGGTTTATAGCAGTCGAAGGTTTTTCTAATATATAAGCTAGTGATCTTGCAAAAGTAGATCCAACCAGCAAGCATCCTTTCAGCCCAGGCCCAGCCGTATAGGCTATAAGGTCAAGATCTTCTAAACTACAATCTGCATTTTTTAATGCCTGTTCTAGTAAAGGAGATAATCGCTTCACATGGTCTCTAGAAGCAAGCTCGGGAACCACGCCTCCATGCTCTTGATGTAACTTTATCTGGCTATAAAGCTCATTGGACAATAGTCCTTTTTTTGAATCATAGACAGCTACACCTGTTTCATCACACGAAGTTTCTATGCCAAGTACCAACATTTGATCTACCCAATAATTTTGATTTTCTTATAGACGTCTGTATAATCGACGCAATTAAAATTTATAGGATTAGTATGCCAAGTATTAAAGTAAAAGAAAACGAACCTTTTGATGTAGCAATCAGACGTTTCAGACGAGCATGTGAGAAAGCAGGCATTCTGAACGAAATCAGAAAAAGAGAGTTTTATGAAAAACCTACTTCAGTAAGGAAAAGGAAGGCAGCCGCAGCAGTTAAACGTGTCCACAAAAGGACAAATAGATCTCCAAACGGAAAAAGAATTAAGCTATTCTAATTTCATGACGCAAGATTCAAACCCTAGTTCATCACTAAAAAGCAAAATCACAGAAGATATGAAAACCTCCATGAAAAGTGGAGATAAAGCAAGGTTAGCAGCTGTCAGATTAATCTTAGCTGCAGTAAAAGATAAAGAGGTAGATTTAAGAGAAGAACTTGACGATGAAAAAATTATTGAAGTTCTACAAAAATTAGCTAAAAAAATTAAAGAATCAATCGCTCAATATAAGGATGCTAATCGTGATGATTTAGTAAAACAAGAAGAGTTTGAGTTATCAGTTGTTAGTGAATATTTGCCAGATAATATGTCTGAAGAAGAAGTTAAGAAATTAATAGATAAAATTTTCCAAGAAAAATCGATAGAAAATATGAGTCAAATGGGTGATGTTATGAAAGATCTAAAACAGCTCTCCGGTGGAAGAATTGATATGGCTCTAGCAAGTAAGCTTGTAAAAGAAAAACTATCATAAAAAAACCAAGAATTCGGTATAAAACTTGCATCCCAATAAGTGTCTGTAACTCCGATTTATGTAATAATCATTAAGTTATGAATAATCCAATGCAATTTTTAGAAATTGAGAGAGAAGAACCGACCGTTATAGAGTCAAAAGTAAGGGTCTATGATTATAAAGAGATATATCTCAATTATTCTTCCGACTTAGCTTCGAAGCAAGCCGGAAGATGCTTAAATTGTGGAAACCCATATTGTGAGTGGAAGTGTCCAGTTCATAATTACATACCCTCTTGGCTTGATTTAATAAAAGATGGCAAATTGATAGAAGCTGCAGAAATGTCACATAAAACTAATTCACTCCCAGAAATCTGCGGGCGTATCTGCCCTCAAGATCGACTCTGTGAAGGAGCCTGTACTCTTGAAGATGGATTTGGGGCAGTCACGATAGGTTCAATAGAAAAATATATTACAGATGAGGCATTAAAACTAGGGTGGAAACCAGATTTATCAAATGTTAAACAAACAAATAAAAAAGTTGCGGTAATTGGTGCAGGCCCTGCTGGCCTTGCATGTGCAGATATTCTTACAAGAAACGGAGTAAAAGCAACTGTATATGATAAATATGAGCGTATTGGTGGTTTACTTACTTTTGGAATCCCTCCATTTAAATTAGATAAAGATATCGTTGAAAAAAGAAGAAAAATTTTTGAAGAGATGGGTATAAAATTTATTCTAAATACTGAAGTTGGTAAAGACATTCAATTTAAGGACATATATAACGAATATGACGCAGTCTTTTTAGGCATGGGAACTTACACAGCTATTGAGGGGAAATTTCCTGGGGAAGAATTACCTCATGTTTATAAAGCACTACCTTATCTTGTGTCAAATATACGCCACGTTCTAAAAATTAGCTCAGAAGTAGTTTCAATGAAAGATCAAAATGTTGTAGTTCTTGGTGGTGGTGATACAGCGATGGACTGTAATAGAACAGCTATCAGACAAGGAGCCAAGAGTGTAACGTGTATATACCGTCGCGATGAAGAAAATATGCCAGGTTCTAAAAAAGAAGTAAAAAATTCTAAAGAAGAAAATGTAAATTTTCTATTTAATTATCAACCAATTGAAATTCTAGGTAATGACAAAAAAATTGAAGGAGTAAAGGTTGTTAAAACAACTCTTGGTCCAGCTGATGCTTTGGGAAGAAAGAAGCCAGCTATAGTTGAAAACTCTGAAAAGATAATTCCTGCCGACAGAGTTATTATTGCCTTTGGATTTAATCCTAGTCCAGCAAAATGGTTCGAGGGTAATTCTATTAATGTAAAAGATAATGGCCTACTTAAAATAAATAATGAATTCGAACACCAAACTACGAATAGCAAAGTATTTGCTGGTGGTGATATGACACGAGGTTCTGATTTAGTTGTTACAGCTGTCTTTGATGGGCGTGCTGCTGCTGAAAATATACTTGATTACCTAGAAATCTAAGCATGAACCTAAAAAATACACTTATATTAGATGCTCTAAAAGGTAATAAGATTGATAGAACACCAATCTGGATAATGCGTCAAGCTGGGAGATATCTGCCAGAATATAAAGAAACTAGAAAAAAGGCAGGTAGTTTTATAAATTTATGTAAGTCACCAGATTTAGCATCTGAAGTAACAATTCAGCCAATCAATAGATTTGACTTAGATGCAGCAATAATTTTTTCAGATATTCTTACTATACCGGATGCGATGGGTATGGAATTAAAATTCCAAGATGCTAAGGGACCATATTTTGAAAAATCAATTAACTCTGAAGATGATATTCAAGAATTAAATGACACTACATTAGAAAAAGAACTAAATTATGTGTCTGAGGCAATAGTACAAGCAAAGAATAAATTAAATAATGAAGTTCCATTAATTGGGTTCTCAGGGAGTCCATGGACTATAGCAACATATATGATTGAGGGACAAGCAACAAAAGATTTTACGAAAGTTAGATCATATATATATAAATCTCCAAAGATAATTGAAAAGTTAAATGAAAAGCTGATAAAAGCAGTGTCAAATTATTTGGCAATGCAAGCAAAAGCTGGTGCAGATGTATTAATGATATTTGATTCTTGGGGTGGACTGCTAAATAATGAAAACTACATAAATCTTTCTCTAAATCCAATAAAAAAAATAATTACAAATCTTAAGTCTCAAAAAACTATTCATACTCCAATAATTGTTTTTTCAAAGGGCTGTGGAAGGATGCTAAAGAATATCTCAGAATCTGGATGTGATGGTATAGGCTTAGACTGGACTATGGATTTATCGCAAGCAAGAAAAGTTGTTGGCGACAATATTACTCTACAAGGGAATCTTGACCCATGTGCATTGTATGGTTCAGATGAAACTATTAAAAATGAGGCAGATAAGATTTTAAATGCATATGGTAAAGGGCATAGACATATTTTTAATCTTGGGCATGGTATTGATAAAAATGTAAATCCTGAAAAGGTTTCTTCGCTTATAAAGCATGTTCACGAATCAAGTAAAAAATTTCATAACTAAAAAATTAATTCTGGGACTACATCGTCCTTATCTTCACTAAAGACATTTTGTTCATTTGTAAATGTTTTTGGAACATTTTCCTTACGAAAAATTTCTTTTATTGTCTTCTTAGAATTTGGTGAAGCAAGTAGGCCAGTTTTACTATCAATACTTACACTAACAAGATCTTCTGGTAATTCTAAATTTACAGAAGGTTGTTTTTTTAAAGCCTCTTTCATGAATGCTATCCAAATAGGTAATGCAGCAGAACTACCAAATTCTTTCTTGCCTAAAGGGGAGTAGTCATCAAAACCAATAAAACTAGTCGTCACAACATTGCGATTGAATCCACAAAACCAAGCATCTCTTTGGTCATTAGTTGTTCCTGTCTTTCCCCCAATATCATTTCGTGAAAGAGTCCTAGCTCTTCTTCCAGTGCCGTATTTAATAACATCTTTCATCATACTATTAATCTGGAATATAATTCTTTTATCAACAGAGCTTGTTGCAAATCTCGGTAAACCAGCAATATTTCTAAGTTCTTTTATCTCATCAACTGATGTTGCACTAGGAAACTGGATTGTATCTAAGCTTTGTGAATCACAATACTTATCGCAGACTAGTTTAGGATTTGCGACATAAATAACTTTATCTTTATTATCCTTAATCTGTTCAATGAAATAATTTTCTACAGTATAACCTCCATTTGCAAAGTGCGCATATGCAGTCACTAATTCTAGTGGTGTTAACTCTCCACTGCCTAATGAAAGAGTGAGATCCTTTGGCAGGCTCTTTATATCAATACCAAATTTTTTAATTTGATTTAGCGCATACTCAATTCCAATATTATCTAATAATCTTATTGATACGATATTTCTCGATTTAGCTAATGCATACCTTAATCTTGTTGGTCCATAAAATTTCCCTCCAAAATTTTGAGGTCTCCAAACCTCACTAATATCCTTATCTTTAAAAATTTTTGGAGAGTCGTTTACAATTGATGCGGGCGTAAACCCTTTTTCAAACGCCGAATAATAGATAAAAGGCTTAAAACTTGACCCAGGTTGGCGTTTTGCTTGGGTTGCTCTATTAAATTTACTAATATTAAATGAATATCCTCCAGAAATAGCAATTAGGGCCCCAGAGTTCGCATCAATAGATGCAATAGCTCCACTTACAACTGGTAGTTGGGTAATCTTCCATGTATCGTTTTTGAATTTTTTGACCCTAATTAAATCCCCTAGAGAAAAAATATCTTGGAAATTTCTTATCTTTTTCTTTTTGTTTTCATTTATATATTCTCTTGAAGTAAAAAGCGAAGATAAACTTAACTCAAATAATTCTTCATTCTTATTAACAACAACAACTGTGCGCTTATTAACTTGTAAAATTACTGCAGGAACATGGTCATTAATAGTATAGTACTTCTTCATAAATATAATGGCGCTATTCTTAGCTTTTTCTAAATCAAAAACAAAATTAGTATTTAGAAATTCTCCAATGTCCATTCGTACAGTAGGCCTTCTATATCCATGTCTTTTATCATAATTTTCTATTCCATTCTTTAAAGCATCTGTAGCTGATTTTTGTAAATTACTTTTTATCGTAGTATAAACACTATAACCTTCTGTATAAGCACTTTCACCATATCTATTAAACATTTCTTGTCTAACCATCTCGGATAAATAAGGTGCGTTTATCTCTATTGCAACTTTATTAATTTTTGACTGGTCTACAGATGTTATTGCATTTATATATTCTACCTGATTAATAAAACCTTGATTGAGCATACGGTCTAAAACATAATTTCTTCTTTCTGTAGCTCTTTTTGTATTTGAGATTGGATTATATTTTGAAGGTGCTTTTGGTAGTCCTGCTATCATTGCAATTTCAGTTAATGATAACTCATTTACTTTTTTCCCGTAGTAGACTTGTGCTGCTGCAGCAACTCCATAAGCTCTTTGTCCTAAATATATCTTATTAAGATATAATTCAAAGATTTTTTCCTTACTCAGTATATGTTCTATTCTAAAGGCTAAGAATATCTCTCTTAATTTACGTATTATTTTTCTCTCTCTAGTAAGGTAAAAATTTCGAGCAAGTTGCATTGTAATTGTGCTCCCCCCTTGGGTAGCTTTACCAGTTTCTAAAAAACTTAAAAATGCTCTTACTAAGCCCTGATAATCAACTCCACTATGCTCATAAAATCTACTATCCTCCGCTGCTAAAAAGGCATGTTGCATTTGTGTGGGTATAGTATGAAAAGAGACTGGTATCCTTTTCTTTTCTCCATAGACAGCCATTAGTTTTTTATCTTGTGTATATACTCTTAATGGGGTCTGAAGTTTAATTTCGCTTATGTCTTCAACAGATGGAAGCCCTGGAGATAAGATAACAAATATACTTAAAAACAGTATTGCTACAGATATGAAGCCATAATAGGACAGGCGTAATGCTTTTTTTAAAAATTCTTCCATTCTAGTTGGTTGAAGTATACTTTATTGTTAATATTATTATAATACTTAATACTACAGAAACTGTTAAAAAATTGTCTAAACTTTACAACAATATCATCCTAGTAGGCCCAATGGGTTCCGGAAAAACGTCAATTGGAAGAAAACTAGCGCAAATAATAGGATTTGAATTTATTGATACAGATTTACTTATAGAAGAAAAAACTGGTGCTAGTATCTCAACAATATTTGCCCACGAAGAAGAATCTGGATTTAGAGAAAGAGAAAAAAAACTTTTGAAGGAAATTGAGAATATTCAAGGTAATGTAATTAGTACAGGTGGTGGTATTATATTGATATCAGAAAATAGATCGATAATTAGCAAATTAGGATACGTCGTATATCTTACTGCAAGTAAAGAAGAGATTCTTAAAAGGACAAAGAATGATAAAACACGTCCCCTATTAAATGATAAAAATATCGATTCAGTAATCGATAATGTTTTAAAAGAAAGGGATAAATTATACAGTGAGATAGCAGATATCATTATAAAAACTGATAAATGCGATACACTCGGGATAGCAAAAAAAATTAAAAGAGATTATGAAAGTTTTAAAAAAAATAATAGTTAAACTAGGAAAAAGATCATATCCGATAATTATAGGAAATGGCCTAATCAGTAGTAAAAAAATATTTGATATTGATAAGTTTCATCAAGTTTGCGTCATAACAAATTCTAAAATTAATAACCTATACGGCACTCTATTACCTAAAAAAGTTAAAAGTTCAAAACTCTTGATAAATGACGGTGAAAAATATAAAAGTTTACATACACTTGAAAAAATATATTCCTTCCTCTTGAAAAATAATGTTTCTAGAGATTCTTGCCTAGTTGCATTTGGTGGTGGAGTTGTCGGAGATATTGTTGGTTATGCTGCGTCAACTTATATGAGAGGTATAAAATTTATACAAGTTCCAACTACTTTGTTATCAATGGTAGATTCTTCTGTTGGAGGAAAGACTGGTGTCAATCATAAGCTTGGGAAAAATATGATTGGTGCATTTTATCAACCTTCATGTGTTATTGTTGATCTCAATACTTTGAGTACTCTTTCTAAAAAACAATTCAATTCTGGAATGGCAGAGGTTATAAAATATGGGATCATTAAAGATCCTAATTTTTTTAATTGGATAATTAAAAACTCCAAAAAAATTAAAAATCTAGATAGTGCTAAATTAGCTGAGATGATTGCAAAGTGCTGCAAAATAAAAGCTGATATTGTTGCAAAAGATGAAAAAGAGAAAAATGTTAGAGCTACCCTCAATCTTGGACATACTTTTGGACATGCAATTGAACAAAAATATGGTTTTGGTAAATGGACCCATGGAGAGGCGATTGCCTGTGGTACAGTTATTGCATGTGCAATTTCCGTTAAAATGAACCTAATGAAAGGTAAAGAATTTGAAAAAATTAAACTTCTATTCAAAGAATTTAATTTGCCTATTAAGTTGCCTAAAGGTGCGAATCCAGAATCTATATATAAAACTATGTTACTGGATAAAAAAGTATTAAATGGAAAATTGCGACTTGTTATCCCAAAAAGAATTGGTTATGTCAAAATAACTGAATCTGTTAATAAAAGTACAATTATCAAAACTTTGAAGGAATATGCAGGCTAGTATTGAAAAAAATCTTTCTCAATATTCTTTAAAATCTAAATCCTCACGAGGAAGAGTTTACAAAGAACCAAAACATGAAATCCGTACAGAATTCCAAAGAGATAGAGAAAGAATAATACATACAACAGCATTTAGAAGACTAGAGTATAAAACTCAAGTCTTTGTGAATCATGAAGGTGATCACTATAGAACAAGACTTACTCACACAATTGAAGTTGCACAAATCGCAAGAGCAATAGCTAGATCACTTAATATAAATGAAGATTTAACGGAAGCAATAGCCCTAGCTCATGATCTAGGCCATACTCCATTCGGTCATGCTGGGCAAGATGCTTTAAATATTTGTATGAAATTAGATGGCGGGTTTGAGCATAATGTACAATCTTTAAGAATAGTTGATAAATTAGAAAAAAGATATGCATCCTTCCCTGGATTAAATTTATGTTTTGAAACTAGAGAAGGTATCTTAAAAAAATGTACAAAAAAATTAGCTAAAGAACTCGGTGAAGTTGGGAATAGATTTATAGATGGAAAATCCCCTTCATTAGAAGCACAAGTAACAAATATAGCTGATGAAATAGCTTATAATAACCATGATATAGATGACGGAATACGTTCAAAAAAAATATCTTTAGAACAACTTGAAACTCTTGAAATTTTTAAAATACAAAAAAATAATATATTAAATAAATATCCTAAAATTAAAAAATCCTTACTATTAGGTGAGCTAATAAAATCAACTATAAATCTATTAATTATTGATCTAATAAAAAATACTCTAGACTCTATAAAAATGAACAAGGTGGAAAATTCTGAAGATGTAAAAAATTTTAAAAAATTACTAGTTGATTTTTCACCAGAAATTAAAAAAGATAACATTCAACTAAAAAGGTTTCTTAATAAGAAGCTATACCAACATGAGGATGTAAAAAAAATGACCAATCAAGCAAATAAGATAATATCAGAGCTTTTTAATGCATATGATTCTGATATAAATTTGCTCCCAAAGGACTACATTAAACATAATGAAAAAAGTCTTAATGGTGACCAAAAAAGACGGAAAATAGCAGACTTTATATCTGGGATGACTGATAGATATGCTATAAACGAGCATAAAAAGCTCTATAAATAGCAAATTTGCGCATTTTCCCTGCTAGTTCTATACTTTATTAAGATTCTCCTAATTTACACCGTAAATTTGGCATAGAAGGTGCAGTAATTAATAATATGAAGAAATATACAAAAAAAGGGCTTTACGACCAAAGCTTTGAGAAAGATAGCTGCGGTTTTGGGTTGATTGCTAATATTGATGATAAGCCAAGCCACTGGCTTATAAGAACTGCAATTACAGCTTTGAATAGACTAACTCACAGAGGTGCTGTAGCAGCAGATGGAAAATCTGGTGACGGGTGTGGAATATTATTAAAAATGCCTGAATTTTTTTTTAGATCAGTAGCAAATGAATTAAAATTCAACGTTTCAAAAAATTTTGCTGTAGGTATGTTTTTCTTAAATACCGAAGAAAATAAAAAAGAAAAGTCCATAAAAATTATTGAAAAAATTATTAAAGAACATAAATTTTATATAGCTGGTTGGCGTGACGTGCCAATAAATACGGATACATGTGGTAAAGAAACTTTAAAAAACATGCCGCATATTGCACAAGCTTTTATTAACCCTTCTGAATCTCTAGCAGAAGAGAACGTTGAATCAGAATTATTTGTAATAAGAAGGAAAATAGAAATTGAAATGGAAAAAGAGAATGATGATGTATTTTATATACCCAGCTTCTCATCAAAGGTAATTTTATATAAAGGCATGATTATGCCTAAACATTTAACAAAATTTTATCTTGATTTATCTAATGAAAAATTAGAATCATCTATGTGTGTTTTTCATCAAAGATTTTCAACAAATACTTTGCCGCAATGGAGATTAGCTCAGCCTTTTAGATTATTAGCTCATAACGGTGAAATTAATACCATAAGAGGTAATAGAAATTGGGCAAAAGCAAGAGCAAATTCATTTATAACACCAGCAATTCCTAATCTTGGCAAATTAAATCCAATAGTCTCAATGAGTGGATCTGATTCATCAAGTTTAGATAATATGTTAGAAGTGCTTAGCATAGGTGGTATAAATTTATTTAAAGCAGTTAAGCTTCTAATACCACCAGCCTGGCAAAATAATAGTATTAGTGATCCTGATTTAAAAGCATTCTATGAATACAATGCAAAGCATATGGATTCATGGGATGGTCCAGCAGGCATAGTACTCACAAATGGTAGATATGGTGCGTGTGTAACTGATAGAAATGGATTAAGGCCAGCAAGATATGTCATTACTAATGATAGACATATAACTCTAGCGTCTGAAATTGGTGTATATGACTATGATGAGAAAGATGTTATTGAAAAAGGAAGATTAGGCCCTGGTCAAATATTCGCAGTAGATATTAAAGAAGGGAAAATTATGAGATCTTCCGAGATCGATGACCTTTTAAAGAAAAGATGTCCTTATAAAGAGTGGGTTGATGCCGGTACAAAATATATGAAGTCTGTAATTAAGGATAAGTTTCCTGGTGATGATATTTTAGAATCTGCATCTCTACAACAATACGAAAAAATGTTCAATATAACGTATGAAGAAAAAGACCAGATATTAAAACCCCTTTGTGATTTAAGTCAGGAAGCTATTGGTTCAATGGGTGACGACACTCCTCTGCCAGTTTTTTCTAGAGAAATAAGATCATTATATGATTACTTTAGACAGCAATTCGCACAAGTAACTAACCCTGCTATAGACCCAATTAGAGAAAAAAATGTAATGTCTTTAGATACATATCTTGGCCCAGATCTGAATGTTTTTGAGGAAAGCTCAGAGCACGCTCACAGATTAACGATTAACTCCCCTATTTTATCTTTTAGAAAATTTAAATTACTTATGGATATTAATAATGACGAGTACCCACACGAGTTGATTGAATTAAATTACAAGAAGGATAATGACTTACAAGATGCGATAAGAAAGATTAGTGCAAAAGCTGTGAAAGCAGCAAAAGCTGGTAAAGTTTTTATAATATTAAGTGATAGAAAAATATCCAAAGAGAAGGTTCCAGTGCATGCTTTACTAGCAACAGG
>MDSZ01258289.1_pt1 | contig 14162 bp, 25 predicted proteins | sample 811201 | NCBI WGS metagenome assembly MDSZ01 (sample SAMN05326647, study PRJNA326480) | marine metagenome | isolation source: seawater | place: Indian Ocean: North | collected 2010
ACTATTTAATTATCGAATCAAATGATAACAAAGGTAAGTTTTTTGCGGTTCCTGGGCAAGATTGGTATGGTTATGTAAGTAATAATATTGAAGATAGTTTTTATATTTTAAGGGGTTCCGAAAAAATTCATTCTTGGAATGAGGGCGATAATACAGGTCTGATTGTTCCAAGCAATATTGATAATGCTCCATTTGGAAACAGGAGTTATATTAGATATACTTGGACAGTTAATAGCGATGTTTATGATATAACTAATTTAGTTATGAATTCTGATTTTTCTTTTTTAAATTGGAGTGATGATAATCCTTGGGAGGTGAAGCAATGACGAGCAGGGAAGAATTTGAAAATTGGATATTTATTAATTCTCATTGGATTATTACTCAAGCAGAAAAAATTATAAGAGATTTAGATGAATTTGGACCTGCTGAAAAAACATATGGTGAATTAAAGGTAGGAGATATATTTATTTTACCTTATTCTATGGGTGATTACTGGCTTGACAAGGGCGTATTTAAAATGAAAATTATTTTAATTCTTGATTTATTTGAAGATGATGGAATTGGCGGAGATGAAGAAATAGCACACTATTATAATTGGACTATAGAAACGAGAAAGGGGTTGGGTGTAGCATTTAAAGAACCGCTATTTCCTGAACCGCTTCCACAATATCAAGGTTATTATGGCGATATAAATAATTTCGTTTTTAAGGAAAAGAAAGAAGAGATGAAATATAAATATGTGGAATCGGATAAATATTCAATAACGCACTTTTCTATGTGGCAAGAAGATGAAGCACAGGATGTTTTGGAATATGTCTTGAATGTAACTGAAGGCGGAATCATCATAACAAATATAAATAAGATGCCTGTTCCTTTTTTGAATTGGGAGATTGATGAACCTTGGGAGGTGAAAGAATGAGAAAGGAAGATGTGGGTTGGAGGAGAATGCAAAGAAGGCAAGATGTTAATCCAAATAAAGCAGGATTTAACACATCTAATTTTAAAGATGTGGCTGCTGTTGAAGAATGGGGTGATGAATATGGTGCTTACTATTATAGAGAATATAAAGATAAAGTCAAAGATTGGAGGAGAGAATTAGACGATGGGAGTTATACTATTGATAGATTTAATGGAGTGGCTTTCAAACCCAATACTATGTATTTAATACAAGGGTGGAATGATAAAGATTATTATTATTATTATTGGAGACCTAATTTTATTGAAAGTCAAAGACATTACAATCCTGAATATTATACACCTCACGAAGGAGTGGTTCTGGGTATAGATAGGAATTATGTATCTGGTTTAACGATTAAACTATTTGGTCTAAGAATTCCTGAAACTGTTGAGCATTTAGCCAAAAGGTGGGTGGCTTTACCCACGCCTATTTTTCTGAATTGGGGCATTGATAATCCATTGGAGGTGAAAGAATGAATAAAGAGGAAGCAAGAACCATATTAATTAGGTTTTTAAAGCCATTATATGAGCAATTCGGTTCTAAAACAAGTCTTTTAACAAAATTTGGTAGGTGGCAACTTGAAGATAACCCTGAAGCACAAACTGATTTCGCAAAGGCAATTTTGGATAATAAGCATAAATGGAAATCTTTAGAAACAGTAATTGAGAGTGGAAAACCTTTTATTTCATTTATTCCTATAGAATCAGGACAGTTTAGAGATGGTAGTTGGAATATAATCATTGAAACTACGAAAATAGGTTATTTGTATAATATTGGGGAGAAAAAATTAGATTATATATTGCTTAGAAGATATATAGGAAATAGCGGTTCGCATTATTATTTAAATATTGCTCCACCTGACTTTAATACAATTACAAGGCTAAGTATTCAGCAGGATGAGATTTGGTTTAAAATGTTTTTGTTTAACGACTATGAAGAATATATTTTGATTGAAGATTTGGTAGGTTTGAAAATTCCTTTTTTAAATTGGGAAGAAAATCCTTGGGAGGTGAAGGAATGAGGTATCTTAAATGGGAAGATTTTCATGAAGATGAAGATTGGAATTTACTTGATGAATTACTTTTGGGAAAGGATATTTGGTGGGTTAGAGCAAATTCTATTGAAGCAAAACCTAATCATGAATTTACAAGAAATAATGTTTTGGTGTGTCAAAATCCAGAATATGATGAAGATGGATTTCATTGGATTCTCACTAATTTTAGAAACCCAAGGAAAAGAGGAGATGGTGTAATAATAATTGATTATGATATTTATGATTACAATTATGATAAAGATGAAAAAATTATAGGTTGGAATAGAGTTCAAGGAAATGAGAATTTTTCAGGTGGTTTTGAGAAGGAAACCACACATTATTATCCTATTGATTCTTTAAGAGCAAGTCTCAACTTACCTGATTGGAATCTTGAGAAGGCTTATCTTTTAAATGTTGATTTAAATAAAAAGCATAATTATTTGAATTGGGTAGATAAAACACCTTGGGAGGTGAAGAAATGAGGAAGTGGTTATTTTTTGGTAAGCAGATAGAGCCACCTTTGCACGATGAAATATATGTTCAATTCATGGCTAATTTGTTTTCTGCTTTAGTAACAGCAGGAATTATTGGTGCTTATCATCTTATATTTCATATGTGAATAGGAGGGTCATGTGGGATTCGAACCCACGACCAACGGATTAAAAGCCCGTTGCGCTACCTGACTGCGCCAATGACCCAATATAAATCAAAGATACAACATCAAGTATATTAATATTCCTGTATAAAAATTAAATTTGACTCTTTTCGGATAATAACTCCAATATCCGAATAAATCAATTATTTGAAATGAAAAAAACCAATTGGAATTTTAATTTTTCAATTGGAAAATCCCTAATGCCCCCGAAGAGGCAAGGGTTATAAAAACTTAATTTCTACTATCCGAAAATCAATTTTCGTCTTGAGACTCATATTGGTCTTCAGGAACAGGCGGGATAACAAGGTTTTCACCGTGATTTAGTAGTGTTGCACTAAATCTGTTATACTTTCTACCGTTCTTTGAAGGAACCTTGTGCCTTAGAAACTTGATTTCCATAGGGAAGGTAGCACCTTCTGCATCTTGCCAAGTAGCAAGGTGGTTCTTTAGGTGCTCTTGCTCATAGCCTGTAAGCCAAAGAGTCTGCCTTCTACCAGTTCCTGGTTCAATGAGTCTAACTGCGGTTGATTCACCGTATTGACCCTCGATACCAGAAGTGTAGCCTTCAAGGATATATCCATTGTAAAGATTACTGTAACCAGAATCTTCATCAATGTTAGCCTTTAGCCTATCCCTGTTGACATACCTTGTTGGTGTCTTGTTATCTGCATTCTTTTGCTCTACTTCCGCAAGGAAACTTTCAATCTCATTCATATTTGCCATACTTATTCGCTCCATTTCTCCCATCAGGGGATAATTAACCATGTTTGGTATTACCTATATAAACTTAAGGGCTAAAAATTATTTTCCAACAATTTCCCGAAGTTTCCAACCAATGTTTCAATTCACAGATAGTGAAATTATCATGATAAATATTATTCCTATTTACCTGCCATTTACTATTACATATTTTTTTCCCTTGTTTTGCCAAAGAATCTAAATTTTGGATGTAATCTTGTATTACGGGTGAATTTTTTATATAATCTTCGTATTCTTTTCTTACCCTTTCCAAATATTCTGGGGTGGATTCAGCCTCCCTTAATCCAGACAAGGTTACTAATTTTCTAATCTCTATTTCGTCTTTATTTATTTTAGGATTTATTAAATTGGATTTAGGTTCTGGTAACTTTTTTACAAGTCCTATATTGTCTCTTTGCGAAGGAGTTTCAGTTTTCGATTTCCTTTGCACAAAATATAAATTTTTTAAATATGCCTCTACTATTCTCCCATCATCGTTTCTTAAATTTACTCCCTCTCCTACTCCAACATAGTTTCTTAAATCATCAAAAATCCAAGGTGTCCAATCATCCCAACACTCAAATAATTGAATCAAGGCATCTTCCAGTTTTGAAAACTTAGCCATACCACTCCAAGCCTCCATATCTTCAGTAGCGCCTCCAAATACTAAATAATAAGGTGTGGGATTCCTCCCTGAATTAGGATTAAATCCCCAATTCATAAATGATTCGGATTTATCCATAATACTTCACCTCAAAAGGATTTTCATTCCAATTCAAAAACTTGAAAGCACCTTTACATCCCAAAACATATGAAGTAATATCATAAATTGTAGGACCACCCCAAACATAGGTGTAGGTTCCATCTGGATTAATTTTGTGTTGGCTGGCATCACTCCAAGTAGTTGCTGGATTTAATCTAATATTATCTAAAACGAGTGTTTCATCCCCCTCTCTATTTCTAAAATATGGATAAATGGCTACAAAATAACTATTCTCAGGAGTAGTAGGGTCTATATATCCTGCATAAGTAATATCCGAATCTACAAAAAACCCCTTTTCAGTTATACCCATATAATCCGTTTGATGTTTAGCCCATTGAGTTTTTTTACCTAATCCTTTCCCTCTTCTCACATTCTGTTCCCAATATTTCTTGGCAGGATATGGATATTCCTTCAACACATAATATACCCAATCCCTCAACATTTCAATAGATTCGGATTTATCCATAATAAATTTAATTTATTCCTACTATATAAAGATTTAAGTAGTAAAGAATCAACATAAATAAATGCAGGTGCGGGGAGGCAACCCTTGTGGCTCCCTCCCACCTCCCCCGCTTGCACTCTTCAAATCTTAACGAACCTTTTAAATAGTAAAAGGTAGTAATAATCATTATGTCTGTTTGGAAAAGAGAATGGGATAAGTTCTCAGACGATGCAATTAAGCAGATGAAGTTACATTCTGATAAAACACATGAAGAAAGAGAGTGGATGTGTTATGTTTATGATGTGGATGGAACCTATGAGTTAGGTGGTGTTTCATACGGTGGAGAATCAAGAATAGAAGTTTCACCTACGCAAAAGGCTGCTCAAGATAGAATGACTAAAGGATTGAGAGAATCTGATAGAAAGTGGACAATACATGGACACCCTTTAAAGGATGGTAAGATTTATACAGGAAGGCAATATTTTAGTAGCACAGATATTTGTAGAGAATTTGTAAGGAGTAGAGATAATGATGAATTTGTATCTCAGTTTTTAGTTTATCCTCACAAACAACAGGATTCGACAACAGGAAAGGAAGTTTTCCACAACAGGGTTAGAGTATTAGTTTTCCCAAATAGGCAAACTATTGTGAGTGCTATGAGGCAATCTAATCCTTCTGTAAATCCTATGAATATAACTGTTGAATCGGGGCAGAATCAACAGGTTAAAAAACCTGATGGTTCTATTACTTTAGAAAATCAATCAGGGGTTGATTGGTTTGCTTTCCAAGAGGCTTTAAGGCAACATGGGTGCATGGGCATTGTGGATTTAGAAGGACCAAATCAAGGCTCTACTTATTTTAATAGTGAAGGTAAAATTATGGCAAGCAACCTATTAGGTTTTGCAGCAATTGGATTAATTTTATTCGGATTAAATAAATTAAGGAAGAATAAACCATTTAGTGCGGATTCTGTCCAGGTAGTAGATGATTTAGCAGCCTACTATCATTAAGACAGAATTTCACATTGAGGAAATAGTAAATTCAATACCTGATATAAGGCTTTCTTATTATCTTCTGCATGAATAACTAAATCTACCATATCTTCTGAGATATAATCAATCTCTACTTCGGAAGCATGATTTCTTGCTTGGAAATGAGTTTCCCAATCGGAAGGATAAGTGTTTTGCAACCTTTCTTTTTGCAAATCTTCATTAATTTCTAATTTGATTATAATCCAACCGTTTGCCTTTAGTTTTTTAACTTCATTGAGGTATCTTACATCATCAATAATGCAATGGTATTCGTGCATAGGTGCATCAGGATTTTCCCAATCCAAAGCCAAATCGTTTCCATCCATATCATAATGTCCACTCGGAACATAGGGTTTTTGAGAATCCTTGGCTACGGTCTTAAGAACGGTATCAATCCAAACATCCTCATACAAAAATTTCCTTGCCCCATCCCCTATTTTTTGAAATGCGACTCTATCTTTGTGTCCTTCAGGGATATCATATACATAATGGGCAAAGTCCTTTACTGCCTTTGCTAAACTATATTTATGCATATTCTCAATTTCACTCATTAAATTATTCGCCAAAGTGGTTTTTCCACTTGCCATCTTTCCACATATTGCAATATTAACCATATTTTACACTACTCCTAATACCTACTTAATCCTTCCTCACACTTGAAGAGGCACCCATCTCACGAAAACCCTTTCATTCATACTATTGATTTTATAAATCCTCAAGCAAGGAATTCCTCCATCATTGATGGTGATGTGAGCAATTGTATTATCTTTGCTTTTGATTCTAACCAATGACTTGTTTTCATTAATTTCAATCGTTTCAACATTATGGTAATCTTCAAAGTTTTCGCCCATGAATGTCCATGAGAGCAGTAGTATATAAATATATTGTTAGAAGTTTTTAAGTAGTAAAACACATTTATAATATATATGCCTACAAGAGCGCAAACTGCATCCTATAATTCTATAACTAATAAAGGTATAGAAAGATACAAGGGGAAGTTTGCTGAGAGAGATGAAATTATAGTAATCATTGGACCTATAACTAAAATGATTATGCCTGATGGAAATAAAAATGAATTTGTAGGTGATTATGGAATGTATTGGGTGAGGAGTTATAGGAAATCAAGGGGTGAGTGGATATTAGGTAGATTTGATAGGTCTTGTTGGTGGCCTGTCAATGTCAATAAATTATACGGAGAGGCTAAAAAATTAGCCAAGAGTGTATATTATGTTCCAAGAGGCACCATGACCACGAATGGGAAGGCTATTAGAAAGGACTATGAATTAAGACCTTCGAGGAGATAATCAAAGCATTCCTTTTTCCATGTGTTGCTCTACATCATTGTCTTCTTGAAAGAAGTATTTGTATTGTTGAATTCCTCTTTCCAATTTTTCCTTACCGCTTTCTAAGAAGTCAGGTGAGCATTCGAAATAAGCCAAATCGTGAGTATTCTTATCAATGCAAAGGAATCCAAATGATTTTGCTTGGGGGAACATTTGTAGATATAGGTAAGCCTGTAAATCATAACTGAAATTATATGCCGACCACTTGAATTTTTTCAAATCGGAAGTAGTTTTTAAATCTACAATTAAATCTCCTTTGATAATGTCTGCCTTAGCCCTAAATGGGACTCCATGAACCATTTTAATCATAGGGACTTCAAATTCAGCATCTTGGAGGTATGAATTAGCCTCTTCATTCTTTCTAATTACTTCTGAAAGGACAATTGCTTTTTCAATTTCTTTAGGAATATAGGCTTCGCCAAATTCGGCTAATGCTTCTTTAAACACCTTGGTAGTTCTTGTTGATGATTCTACTACTTTGACATTTTCAAAGACATCGGGTTCCAATAGAGACCAGTGAAATAATTTTCCATCTCTCAATGCTTGTGATTCAGAATCTTGACCTTCTAACATTTGGAGATACTTTTTAGGAGAGTGAAGTATTGCTTTCAATGATGAAGAACTCAATGCTTGTTTTCCTAAATAACCATAATAAAAATCATCATCATGCATTTTTTCAATTATTTCATCGAAATTATGTTCCACACCATCGAAGGTGGTAATTTTATTTTCTAAATCTTCTAATGATTCATATTGGCTCATGAATCTCATTAATCATGATACCTATATATACTTATTCATTAACCCATTGATATTCTGCTGGTCCGTTTCTACCATTCATTCTAACAGTATTAGGGTGCAAATTTAGAAATGTTCCAATCTCTCTACAAGTAGGTGCATTCCTACCCCACATTTCCCATAATCTATCCCTTACACTATTTGCATTCAATGAATAATCTACTGATTGTAGTAATTCTTCTACTAATTTAGCGTGGTTAATTCTTAATCCCATTCTCTTTTTCATTTTTTCACCTCATATTTTTTAAATATTTTTCATTGCTAATGATACAGGCACTACATAGCATCTTAGTTTTAGCCAAGGAAACACTACCTATATTGCCTATCCATCTATTACAATCCATGCACATAATCTTGATATTCATGGTATCACTCCCAATCATATTCTTGATTTGCAATCCATTCTTCAGTCCCAAATAATTCTTTCCAATAAGCATCCATTTTATCTGCCTCAACACTCCTATGGTGCCACACCTTATAAATATTACTCTTCTTCGTGTGAGGTAATATCATCGGGTGTCAAATACATCATATGGTGTAAAGCACTAACAACGGCTTCGTTAGGCCAAACGCTTGGTGTTGTTTTCGTTTCAAAAAATATTGTGTAAATATCGTTCCATGATTCTTCAGAAATTCTCTTCATGAATATCACTACACCTTACACCTATATTAAGTTAACTTTATTTTACCACTATCTATTTCTTTTTGGAATTCTTCGGGGTTAAAGTTTTCCCATCTTTTAGTTATTTCCAACATAAGTTTCAATTGAGGTATCAATTCTTCAGTATCAATCTCCTGTTCCTTGATTATTTCTTCCCCATCAATTTTATATTTAGTGATTTGTAAATATGATTTTGAATTTATCATGCTTGAAAGAATCAATCTTGCCTTTGTAGCATTGTTTTTATTATTTAATTCTATTTTTACATTTTCAGTTCCATATTTACTTAATATATCTAAATCGCTTACTGCTAATGCAATATATTTTTCAGGATTATTTTCCATAATATCTACAATTTGAGAATCAGGCAATTCATGATTTTCCTTTACAATTCTATGCAAATTTCCAATGGTAAATAGAGATAGTCTTAAAGGAGAGTCCATAATATTAAACATGATTAAATACAAATCATCTTTATCTTTATTGTTTTTCATTTCTACTTCCGCAGTTACTACTACTTGCATTGTTTCAGGATTGACCCCTAATTTGACTTTCTTAATTTTTTCCATATTTACAACCACACCAATAATATAGCCCGCTATTTTTAATTTCGAAAACTTCATCACAATATTCACAGATTCTTTTATTAAATTTTAAAAAATTGTGTTTTTCTAATTTAGCCAAATCTTTGGAAATTGGATTTCCGTTATAGATTAGACTCATGCCTAACCTATTTAAACTTTCCTACTTAATTCTTTACATTTTTTTAAGTTTGTTAATTTCCATTTCTAACATACAATTAACTAAATCTGAGGTAGCATCATATAAATTTTCTATATCAATTTCTTCTGAAGATTCGACACCTATGGTGAAATTTGCCTTAGCCCAATGGCTTTTACCCTTAATCTTCAATTCCATCGTAGGTCCTAAATTAATTTCTACTCTTGTTTTATCATGATTAGAAGTGATATTTGCTATCTTAGCAATAGATTCTTTGAATTTAGATAGGATTTCTTCCGAATCAGTTTTCTTTTCCTCTACAATTCCAAGATAGATTTTTTTCTTACCTTGTGAAATCTCTAAACAAGCGTTTTTAGAATCGGATATGCCGAAAGAAATATCTGATTTAGGCGAAATGGAAAATTCTCCCGTTTTTAAATCGAAAAAACCTACTTCTCCATCAGGACCTACTACATAGATTCTATGCTTATCATCTTTTTTCCATACCTTGCCTGAAAACCCTTCTTTAACTTTCTTTACATTTACCATAATATCACCTACACGAATTACCTATTTAATTCTTATTAGGGTTGATTGATAACGCATCACAGATTTCCTTATATCTGTTTCTGATAGTAACTTCTGTAACACCTGCTGCCTCGGATATTTGCCTTTGTGTTCTTTCAACCTTCTTCAATTTAGAAGCCAAATAAACTGATGCTGCGGCAATTCCTGTAGGACCTCTTCCTGCCGTCAAGTCAATTTTTTCAGCCCTTTCTAATATTTGTAATGCTTCACATTCAACCGTAGTCGGTAAATTTAATATCGAACAGAATCTTGGCACATAGTCGCTTGGGCTTGAAGGTCTAACTCTCAAATTCAATTCTTTCGAGATAGCCCTAAAGGTTCTTCCGATTTCCTTTCTCCCCGTTCTTGAGAATTGACCCACTTCATCTAAAGTCCTTGGAATGCTTCTAATTCTACACGCAGCATATAGTGAGGCTGCTACTACTCCTTCAATAGACCTACCTCTTACTAATTTCTTTTCTACTGCTTTTCTATAAATGAATGCTGATTCTTCTCTAACATCTCTTGGTAAAGACATTTGCCCCGCTAATCTTTGTAATTCACCTAAAGCAACGGCTAAGTTTCTTTCAGTAGAATTACTAATTCTTGTCCTTTGATGTTGTCTCCTTAATCTTCTAAATAATTTAGAATTTTCAGACGACATTCCTGCCCCTGCATAATCTCTATTTTGCCAACCAATATCTGTCGTTAAACCTTTATCGTGTAACAATTGAGTGGAGGGCATTCCCGCCCTATCTCTTTCTTGACCTGCTACTGTATCTTCATAACTTCTCCAATCAGGTCCTTCATCAATCATCATGGATGTAATTACCATTCCACAATTCATACAAACCTCTTCACCTTTGTATTGGTCTATTTCAAATTCTCTACTACCGCAATCTGGACATATCTTTACTTCTATATTATCTTCTTTAAAGGTGATGTTAATCCCCTCCCGTATTGTGTCTATTGGCTTTACCTATTTAAACTTTACTGAATCTTTAAGTAGTATGGTTATTGAAGGCAGGGTTTTTCTTTCCTTTTTAGCGATTGTTTCTGACCACTTTACTACATTTCTTTTTGAATCTAATACATATCTCCATGAATTCTTGCCTTCGATTATTTCAATTAACTTATATTTATTGTCCAACAATTTATCCTTGATAGGCACATTCACGAATTTGTTGGTTTTCCATTTTTTATGGTTTAAGTGTCCAAATCTCTCTATCAATTTACTTTTATTAACTGAATCACCGATTTGAATATTAGCCCAAATGCAAGTCGCCACATTATGATTTTTAGCATTACAATAAGTGCATCTTTTTTTCATGATATCACTATACTCTTTTTCCAATATAATTATAATTGTGTATGTGGCAGTTTTCTATGATATTTATAACTTGTTTTCCAGTAAATTTATCTCCTGTATGAGATTGGGCTATAGGAAGATTTAGATTTTCATATGCTACTCTATATACTGCTCTCGGTTCTGAAATCCACCACAAATGTAATTGATTGTTGAAATTGATTATGTGTAGCATTTTGTTATTAGGGTCTGAGTGGTCTTTGCTTGATACATCAGCCCAAAGAATGTAGCCTCCGTCTTGAATCATATTATCACTTAATAGCCCTATATGGATAATTCATTTCATATTCAGTATTTCTCAAGCCCCATAGACTTACTTGGTGCGATTCTCTCCTTAATGAAGAATCAATTGAAACTTTGTTTAATTCTACAAAGGTTGACTTCATCCCTCTTAAAACTAAGGTTATTTTTCTTGCATGAGGGTTATACCTGTGCTTATCTTTTAATTTGTAAGACAATTCGGTGCTACTTAATGCTTGCTCTTTTAATAATTCTTCAGCGTCTTTAACCCATAGATTTTTTCTCGACATGAGTTAAAATTAAAAAAATACCTTAATAAGCGTTTGCTTAACCTGTCCATCCTACAAACCACCCATCCCAATCAAAATCACTATCTTTTTGATTATCGGGGTCTGACTCTATGGTATCTTCATCATCTTCCTTAGTTTTTTCTTTTTTAGGATTTATTTCATCTAAATAATCATCAGGCCATGAATAGTCGTCAATAAATATACCTCTAATTTGGCTTATACTCATCCCTTCGTTTAAATAATTTGCTAATTCTTCTTCTAATAACACTCCGTCTTGAATTTGCTCATAAATAAAATACTCATCATCATTCATTTCTTGAATCCCTTTTTCAAGGAAATTCATATCTACTATGATATCTTGAACATCATCTCTCCAATCGAAATCTTCTCCTAAGATAACATCTCCCCAACCCTCTTCTTCTTCTATGGCTTGTTTCTTAGCCTCTTCCTTTGCCTTATTCTTTTCGAACTGTTGGTCTTCCCAATCACCCCACCCCATTTTATCTCTTACCTTCTTTTTTGGTTTTAACAGTCTATCTCCATAACCATAATACCCTGATGTAGAATATTCTGGAGTCGAGGGGTCTCTTGCAGTTACTAAACTTTCCCAATCTACTTCTATCAAAGCATCTCTAAATTTTAATAAATAATCTACTTCTTGGTTTTCTCTTGCGCTATGTGCATTATGATATCCTACTGAAAGATTAGTGCATTCAGGAATAATGTTATCATAATTAGCAGTATCTGTAAATGAGCCTGTGCTATCTCCCTTATGCCCCATTCCTAATTTTTCTCCTAAGTCTTTTGCAAACTCATCTGAGCAGGTTCTAACACCTGCTTGGTGGGTAATTATACTCCAATCATCTTTTCTATCAAAGGCGATTGCTCTTTTATAGCCTTGAATTAATTCTGGAGTAGTATTTGCAATATAAGATGAGCCTTGACCTCCTACTTCTTCGGCTCTATGGAATATATACAATCCTGGAACTCCTGCCTTAATTAATTCTAACATTAACCATACTCCAGTCCCATCATCTCCGCCTAAGCATTGCCCACTATCGGTTTCGAATTTAGGTTTGTCTGCGGTTTCTATGAATACATTTTGCATTACTCCAGTTCTATGGACTGTATCTGTATGGGAAGAAAACAAAGTTTCCGAACCTTCTCCTACTTCAATAATCAAATTCCCTTCTCCTTCAATACCAGCAGATTTCTGCCTTCCGTATTCAAAACCGTCCTTATACATCCCCATTGCTTGCATTTCGGGTGTAAATAGATATTTATTAACCCAATAATTTTCTAATTCCGAGGATGCAGGTCTGCCATATGAAAAAATCCTCCTAAGATTTTGAATGTCTAACCTTTTTTTATAGGTTTCCATTACAGTTTCTTCATTGTAAGGCATACTTAATCATTAACCCTTTTCATATTTAAAGATAACGCTTCTTAAGCCCACTCATCTTGGAAATCTTTACTAAAGCCACTCTTCTTTTTGACAGGCACAAATTGCATCTTTTTATAATAATTTTTCCTTTCATTGGTAACATTCTTATCAATGTCGAAAAGAGCATCCATTAAGGAATTTAAAAAATCGAATTGAGGGCTTAAATTAATAGTATTGGTGGCTTTATAAAAATTATTAGATAAAGTCCCATATATAACTTGAGATATTACCTCTTCCCATGAAGTATTTTCTGCTTGCTTAATTACAATATCGTTAGCAATAATGGCTCTATGATGGTCAAGTAATGCTTCAGAAGTAGTTTGATATTCTCCCATTTCCATTAAGTAATCTACCCAATCTTGAAAAATTTCACTTTCGTATTCAAATTCCGAATGGAGGATATTATATCCAATTCCATTCCAATAAGCAATACCACAAACGATAGCATTATCAAGATGAGATGGTGAATATGCAACAATCGGCAATAATTTTACTGTTTTCCAATTATTATAACCATCTTCTTTAATCAGATATCTTAACAAATCTTCTCCGCCACAATTATTCATCATTTCGTGGAGTGCCTTTTCTACTTCCATATTATCCCCTAACCATTTCACCTTATTAAATGTTGTTTCTTTGACTACTTAATTATTTCTCCAAAACTTTCTTGGAATGCCTATTTTATCTCCTTCGGTTCTTAATTCCTTGGCATTTTTAAATACCGACTCATTAAGAGTTAAGATATTGGTGCTTGGTCCTATTTTTTGTTTAATGCACAATTTTATTTTATCTCCATTTCTTATATTAAGTAATGTTTCTTTAAAATCATTATAATCTAACCAATACATACCTTCTTTATATCTTACACCTTCCAAATATCTTTCATGGAATATTTCTTTTTGAGGGGGTTTAGTAACGACATTAAAATCATCAACATCTTTTCTTAAATCGAAACCGCACGAATCACAAGAAGCATACAGATTTCCTTGAGTGTCCTTTTTATAAGATAATTTGAAATTGAGGTCTCCATGATTTAAAGTCCATTTTCTTAATACCTTGCCGTATTTATATTCGTGGGTTTCGCTACAAGAGGGGCAATACATTGCACAA
>MDSZ01241789.1_pt1 | contig 14161 bp, 16 predicted proteins | sample 811201 | NCBI WGS metagenome assembly MDSZ01 (sample SAMN05326647, study PRJNA326480) | marine metagenome | isolation source: seawater | place: Indian Ocean: North | collected 2010
GTTTTTTTATCTCCTAATATTTCTAATTTTACCATTTTCCAACCACCAATTTCTCTTGCTAATCTTAAAGTCCTTAGTGCGTCATTTGAATTAAAACATCCTGCAGTGTTCGGGAGGTAATTAATTTTTTTTGGATTTACGTAATCCATTAATAGAGGTTTCCTTTTATCTGAAATATTTACCCTTCTAACGGCTACTGTGACCATATCTGCACCAGATGATTTTATAGCTTGTGCAGTCTCATTAAGACTCTTATATTTGCCAGTTCCTACTATTAATCTAGATTTTAGTATTTTTTTATCAATTTTAAAAATATCTCTATTCAACTTAGCCTCCACCAATAAATTGAACTATTTCGATTTTGTCATTATTTTTTAATTTTTTTTTATTGTACTGGTTTTGAGGTAAAATTTTACCATTAAGTTCTATCGCTACCTTTTTCCTATTTATTTTATATTTTTTTAACATTTCTAATATTGAAAAGTTTTGCTTTATAGCTACTTTTTTTCCATTTATTTGAATTTTTGCCATAATTTAGTTATCTATATTAACTATATCGAATTATGTTTAATATTGTAATTATCAACGGCCCCAATCTTAACCTATTAGGCGAAAGGGAAAAAGATAAATATGGTAACACTTCCATCGAGGAAATTAAAAAAAATTGCTTATCTTTTTCTAAAGAACATAATATTAACCTAACTTTTTTTCAATCGAATGTTGAGGGGGAAATTGTGAATGAAATTCAAAAAGCAAGGGAAAATCAAAAATGTTTAATAATTAATGCTGGTGGATATACCCACACCTCTGTTGCTATTCACGATGCTTTAAAAATTCTAAAAATTCCTATAATTGAATTACACATAACAAATATTTATAAAAGAGAAGATTTCAGGCATAAATCTTTGATAAGTAAAGTAGCTAATGGTATTATATGCGGGCTGGGTGTAGAAGGCTATACTTTAGCATTAAAAGCTTCTATAGATTTGATAAAAAATGAAAATAGATAAAAAACTTATAAAAGAATTGGTAGACTGTTTAAGTGAATTCAATATTACTGAAGTAGAGTATCAAGACGGGGGCAAAAAAATCAAAGTCTCTAAAGCTACTAAGGCAATTGCGGATAAAGGAGTAACTAAAGCTGTAGTTTCTCCTAACAAAAGTGTTTTATCAAATAACGATGATCAAGAAGGCGTAAGAGTAAAATCGCCAATTATAGGTACAGCATATTTAGCTCCAGAACCTGGGGCAAAAAAATTTATTAAGGTTGGAGATAAAATTAAAAAAGGTCAAACAGTAATGATAGTAGAAGCTATGAAAACAATGAATCATGTACCATCATCATCTGACGGAATTGTTAAAAAGATTATGGTTAATGATGGTCAACCTGTCGAATTTGGTCAAACTCTCATTATTTTAGAATAGAATGTTTAAAAAAGTATTGATAGCTAATAGAGGTGAAATAGCTGTTAGAATAATTAGAGCATGTAAAGAGTGGGGAATAAATACAGTAGCTGTTCATTCAGATGTGGACTCTGAGTCAATGCACGTAAGATTGGCAGATGAAAGCGTATGTATTGGTTCTCACCAACCTCAAAATAGTTATTTAAATATTTCTTCATTAATGTCAGCCGTAGATTTAACTGGGGCTGAAGCTATACATCCTGGCTACGGTTTTTTATCAGAAAATGCTAAATTTGCAGATGTTGTATCAAAACACGGAATAAAATTTATAGGTCCTAGTTCCAAACTAATTGGAGAAATGGGAGATAAAATCCAGGCAAAAAAAATAGCAAAAAAAAACGGTCTTCCTGTAATAGAGGGCTCGGAAGGTTCAGTAAAATCTTTTGAAGAGGCTAAAAGCTTAAGTAAAGAAATAGGTTATCCTATTCTTATTAAAGCTGCAGCAGGAGGTGGTGGAAAAGGAATGAAGATTGTGGAAAATGAGTCTAAGCTTTCTGAACTATTTTCTTTAGCAAAAAATGAGGCAAAAAAATATTTTGGTAACGATGATTTATATATTGAGAAATATTTTAAAAATCCGCGACATATAGAGGTTCAAATAATGTCTGGAAAAAATAGAACAGTCCAACTAGGAGAAAGAGATTGTTCAGTACAAAGAAGACATCAAAAATTAATCGAGGAAACTCCAAGTCCAGTTTTAACTGCAGAGCAAAGAGAAGACTTATTAAATAAAACAGTAAAAATGGTTGAAAATATCGGTTATGAGGGTGCGGGAACAGTAGAATTTATTTTTGAAAACGGAAAATTTTATTTTCTTGAAATGAATACAAGAGTACAGGTCGAACATCCAGTAACAGAAGTACAAACAGGTATTGATATTGTTAAAGAACAACTTTGGATTGCTTTTACAGGTAATACAGCATTAAAACAAAGTGACATCAATCCTAGAGGTCACTCAATAGAATGTAGAATTAACGCAGAAGATCCATCAAAAGATTTTCAACCTAGCCCAGGCACAATTTCTGTTTGCCATCAACCTTCGGGTTTTAGAACAAGAGTGGATGGTTCAATTTTCCAAGGATGCAAAATTACTCCATTTTATGACAGTCTTATAGCAAAAGTTATATGCAAAGGTAGAAATAGAACAGAAGCTATCCAACGAACTTTACGATCTTTAGATGAATTTGTATTAGAGGGAATAACAACAACAATTGAATTGCATAAAAAAATATTGAAGCATAAGAAGTTTTTAGACTCTTCATTTGATACTAATTGGTTAGGAAAAGAAAAATTTTTTTAAGCATTATCACAGCTGACTAACCAAATATCATATATAGCGTGATCTATAGGAGCTAACGATGGATTTGATGAAAAAGTCCATCCATTAAAAATAAACACTTTTTCGTTTTGATTTTCTGAAATATCTCTTACTTGAAGATAGGCTACTGAATTATCTTTTGTTTTAGAATTGTTGGAAATACCACATTTTAAAGCTTTGATTTCTAATAAACCAAATTTAGCTGTTTCTCCTAATTTTATTTTTATTGGGATTGTTTTAGCTGTTATTTTGTCTAAGCCAATTAAGTTTACAAATTTTATGTTATCTTTCTTTCTTTCTTTAATATCTCTTTTTTTTATTGAAGAATTTGAATTTGAAATAGTTTCTTTTTCATTTTCTAAAGTTTCGTAACTTGGCTCTAAATTTTCTAAATTAATGATTGGAGCTGAAAGAATTTTTTCATCTGCTTTAAGACTTAAAAAAAAACTCAAAATAAAAATAAATATTGATAATTTAATTTTTCCAGGTCTCATAGTCTTTAAATTTTGTTTTTTTTGATATTTTATTAGGCTTATATGCCTTGCTGGACCCAGACAAATTTTGAGTATGGCTTTTCTGCCAGCTAAATTTTTTTTGAGGATCAGATGGTATATCATTTATTGTATGATGCATCCACAAAAACCAATCAGACGTTATTTTCGTTGCTTCAATATCACTTTTGTAAATGACCCATCTATCGTCTTTTTTATTTTTATAATATTTATTTCCAAATTCATCTGTGCCAACATACTTTCCTGAAAACAAGGTTTTCAAAAATGTTCCAAAAGTATTTTTATTCCACCAGGTAAAAATTTGTTTTAATCCTATCATACTAAATCCACACAATTTCTAATTGCATCATTATATTATAGACACTTACTACAATTAATATATATGTTCAATTATCAGATTCATCTTATAATGAAAAAATATTTAGTAGAAACTTATTATACATGCACATTCAAAACCGTTCATAGTTTAAATGAGCTTAATGAAAAGGCTATGGCTGAGATTGACAAAAGAGAAGACGGAGTTGTTGAAGTCATAGAAGTGAAATTAAATAATCGAAAAACAAAAAAAGTTGGAGAAAAAAATAAAAAAGTATTGGAAAAAGACCAAAAAGTTGAAGTTATAGACAAAAAAATAGAGAAAAAGGTAAACAACTTAGTACAAAACAAATCTGAAATTCATAATAAAATCCAAACAAAGTTAGGTAGTAGATTTAAAATGCCAGATAGGAGAAAAGGTTACATACAAAAAGCCTCAATAGGTGAACATAAAATATACTTACATACAGGCGAATACGACGATGGTAAAATTGGTGAAATTTTTATAGATACTAATAAAGAAGGTGAACTAGTTAAGGCTCTAATGAATAACTTTGCAATAGCAATTTCTTTGGGCCTGCAATATGGAGTACCATTAGATGAATTTGTTGATGCATTTATCGACACTAAATTTGAACCATCAGGTAAAGTAGAGGGAAATGACAGAATTTTAAGTGCAACTTCAATATTAGATTATGTTTTTAGAGAGTTAGCAATTTCTTATTTGGGAAAAGAAGATTTGGCCCACACTCCCTCGATTTCTAAAATTCAAAATAATGAAGATTATAATAGTGATGATAAATTTCTGAAGATTGTTAAAAATATCACCTCTAAAGGTTTTGTGAGAAGTAACTATGAGGAAAAATTAGTTGATTTAAGTGACATACGTTTAAATTTAAAATCAAAAAACTAATTTTTTTTAATATCTTTTTTAATATCTTTTTTAATATTTAATTCTTTTAATTGTTTATCGTCCACATCAGATGGAGCTTTCATCATTAAATCTTGTGCATTTTGATTCATAGGAAATAATGTTACTTCCCTTATATTTTTTTCGTTAGCTAATAGCATTACTATTCTATCAACTCCTGGTGCTATGCCACCATGTGGAGGTGCACCGTAACTTAATGCGTTAATCATACCGCTAAACTTTTGATTTACTTCTTTTTTTTCATATCCGGCTATTGAAAAAAGTTTATACATTAATTCGGGTATGTGATTTCTTATTGCTCCTGATGAGAGTTCAACACCGTTACAGACAATATCATATTGATATGCTTTAATATTTAATGGTTCTTTAAAATTAAGTGTTTCTATATCACCTTGTGGCATAGAAAAAGGGTTGTGACTAAACTTAATTTTTTTTGTTTGTTCATCCAATTCAAACATTGGATAGTCAACAATCCAGCAAAAAGCATATTGATTTTCATCCACTAGATTTAGTTCTTTAGCAATTTTATCTCTTGAAATTGATAAAATTTTTACGACATCATTTTCATTTCCACAAGCCATAAATATACTATCACCTATATCCATTTTACATTTTTTCATTAATTCTTTAAGAGACTCTTCACTAAAAAATTTGCCGATGGGACCTTTGCCTGAAATCTTATCTGTTTTTTCTAGGGTAAAATAAGCTAGTCCAGAAGCGCCTTGTTCTTTAGCCCACTTATCAATATTATCAAAAAAACTTCTAGGTTTATCTTTTGTATTTTTTGTTACAATGCATCTCACTTTAGAACCTTTAGAAACTAATTTTTTAAAAATATCGAACTTTACATCCTTTCTTGTAAATAATTGGGTAATATCTTTTATTATTAAAGGATTTCTTAAGTCGGGTTTATCAGTGCCATAATTAAGCATAGACTCAACGTATGGAATTCTTGGAAATTTAATATTTACTTTTTTTGACGAAAATTTTTTAAATAAATTTACCATCAAAGTTTCTAAAACTTTAAAAACATCATCTTGTTCAACAAATGACATCTCAATATCTAGTTGATAAAATTCACCTGGACTTCTATCTGCTCTAGCATCTTCATCTCTAAAGCAAGGCGCTATTTGAAAATATTTATCAAAACCTGAGACCATTATTAATTGTTTAAATTGTTGGGGAGCTTGCGGTAAAGCATAAAACTTTCCTGGATTTAACCTGCTAGGAACTAAAAAATCACGAGCACCCTCAGGACTTGAAGAGGTTAGAATTGGAGTTTGAAACTCCAAAAAGCCTAGTTTCATCATTTCTGATCTTATAAAAGATATTATTTTTGATCTTAAAATAATATTTTTATGCATTGTATCTCTTCTTAAATCTAAAAATCTATATTTTAATCTAATATCCTCTGGGTAATCTTGTTCACCAAAAACAGGCATTGGTAGGTCTTTTGCTTCTGCTAAAACTTTAATCGTTTGAATACTTACTTCAATTTTTCCTGTTATTAATTCAGGGTTTTCAGTACCCTTATCTCTCTTAACAACCTTGCCAGTTACACATATTACTGACTCGGGGCTGATTTTTTCAAGAGTTTTAAAAAATTTATTATTATTCTCAATTACACACTGAGTTAATCCAAAATGATCTCTCAAATCTATAAACAATAAATTGCCATGGTCTCTTTTTCTGTGTACCCATCCAGATAAAGTAACGTTTTTGTTATTATCATTTTCTGTCAATTCTGAGCAGTTATGTGTTCTATATTTATTCATTTGTTAATACTTTTTTTATTAAATTAATATTTATCGATTTTCCAGTAGATAAAGAAATATTGTCTATATCTTTAGTAAATTTCATTATTTTATCGTAAGATCTTTCGATATTATTTATAATAAACTCTAAATTCCTGCTACCTAAATCTATTTGTCTATCAGAAAAAATTTTTAAAATTATTACTCTAATTAAATCATCTGTTGGCAAATCAATCTTTATCTCCAAGAAACTATTAAATCTAGATTTTAAATCAATTAAATCGATATTAAAATTTTTAAGACTTTTTGAAGAATTAATAATTACAATCTTATCATATTGCTTAACTTGATTAATAAAAGAGTAAAGAAATTTTTCATTTATATTTCCGTCATAATTTTCTACAGCTATACAATCAAACTTTTCTACTAGTTCATTTATTGTTTCATCTAATTTTTTAGCGTTTATAGATAGCAATTTTAATTTTTTGCTTAGTATATTGATTAAATGGGTTTTGCCACAACCACTTGGTCCAAATATATTTATTTGTTTACTTGACCATTTTGGCCAGCTTTCTATTAATTTATATGCTTCAAAATTACTCGCAGACACGAAAAAATCTTTTTCATAATAGGTGGTTTTAAAAGGAAATTTAAAAACAAGTTGGCTCAATTTATTTTAACCTCGCACTCCATTGATTATTTTTAAAGTTTATATCTACTCTTTTTTCAATTAATTTTTCTTTAATCTTATTTATTTTACCGTAATACTTTATATTAATATAGGCAAATTTGTTGTTAAATTCTCTAACGTTAAAATTTTCAATCAAATCAATTTCACTAAGAATATTTTGAAATAAAAACAAGTCTTTTTGGTTATTTAAAGTAAGGTTAATGTTTAAAAATGCAGGAGCACCAATGTCTATTATGTTTTGTGATTTGACTAATTCAAGAATCTCTTTTTTCAAAAATTTTAAAAGTTTTGGGTATTCAATATTTTTTTCTACTTTATTTTCAAAAGATAAATTTTTTACTATTTTTTTCGATGAAATTATTCCTTTTAAAAAAATCTTGGTATTTTGTTTCTTATAATCAATAATTATTAAAAGATTATCTTTTGCATTATCTTTATCAAAAATATCTGTTAAATCTATTATTTCTAAATTATTTTGATTTTTTTTTATTGTTTCAATAGTTTCTAAATTTTCTAGTGGAAAAATGTATTCTATATTTTCACTTTTATTTTGTTTTTCAGTTTTTAACCAATTTTCATAAAAGAAGTTGCTATCATAAATAAAAGTTTCATCTTCAACAATTAATACGGGTAATATTTTTAAAATTTTTCCTGTTACGTCACTGTATTTGATATTATTTTTGCTATAAAAATTGTACATTTTGTCTCTTTTAAAATATAGATTGACTATTTCAAAATTTTTTAAATTTTCATCATCGTTTTTTACGATTTGGTAGTGTGAGACTAAATTTTTTATAATCCTTAAGCTTATATTTCTGGTTTTTAAGTAATCTTTCTCTAGTAATATTTTGTTATTTAATTTTTCAAATCCTTTTCTAAAAGCTATATTGATTAATTCTTCTTTATTTTTAAAGGAATTTTTATTTACCTGTACATTATTAACAGTAAAAATGCTCTCCGCGTATAAATTGTTTCCAGTTTTAAACAAAATGATTAAAATGACAATTATAAATTTTAAATATTTCATATTTAATTAATTATCATTATTACTAATGAAAAAAAAACTCTATAGTTATAAAAATAGCGGCGTTAATATTTCTCTGGGAAATAAATTTGTTAAACATGTTAGTAAACTAACAAAAAAAAATGTCAAAAAAGCGGATAATAACATTGGCTCATTTAGCTCTTTATTCGATATAAGTGCTTTAAATATAAAAAACCCTATAATTGTCTCTTGTACTGATGGAGTTGGTACTAAAATAGAGTTGTCAGACAAATACAATAAATTAAATACTATCGGAATTGACCTTGTGGCTATGTGTGTAAATGATTTGATAGTCCAAGGAGCAAAACCATTATTTTTTTTGGATTATATTGCGGTAGATAAAATTAAACTTTCAAAATTAAAAAAAATCTTAAGCGGTATAATGAAAGGATGCAAATTGTCTAATTGTGAACTTATCGGGGGAGAGACGGCTGAAATGCCGGGAATATATAAAAAAAATAAATTTGATTTAGCTGGGTTTTGTACAGGCATAGTGTCTAAAAAAAATATTTTAAAAAAAGAAAAAGTCAGAAATGGTGATATTATTCTCGCTATACCTTCAACAGGTATTCACTCAAATGGTTATTCACTAGTTAGAAATATTTTAAAAAAAAATATATTACCTGTTAAAATTAAAAAAGAACTTCTTAGACCTACAAAAATTTACGTTAAAGAAATTTTGAATTTATGCAAGAAAAATTTAATTCATTCAGCTGCAAATATAACAGGAGGTGGTATAATTGAAAATATTATAAGATCAGTTCCAAATAATCTTACTGCAAATATTGATTTATCAAAAATCAAAGTTAAAAAAGTATTTTCTTGGTTGAAATCAAAAAATATCTCTGACAATGAAATGCTTAGAACATTTAATTGTGGTGTTGGTTTTTGCCTAATTATAGAAAAAAAAAACTATAAAAAAATAAAAAAATATTTTACTAATAGTTTTTTACCTTATGAAATAGGCTTTATATCAAAGGATAATGTTAGATTGAAATTATATAATAAATTGAAATGGTAAAAATAAATACTTGTGTTTTTATTTCTGGTAAAGGAACGAATCTAAAAAGACTTATTTTAAATTCAAATAATTATAACTTTCCAATAAAAATAAAGTTAGTAGTGTCTAGCAAAGAAAATGCTGAGGGTCTTAAGCTTGCAAAAAAGTGGTCTATTCCTTATTTGATATTAAATAAAAATCAAAGTCTTTCTGAGAACAAAACATTAATTAAATTAAAAATGCATAAGATTAATTTAATACTATTGGCAGGATATATGAGAATTTTATCTAAAAAATTTGTACGCTTATTTGGAAAGACAATAATCAATATTCATCCATCTCTTTTACCAAAATTTAAGGGATTAAATACTTTTGAAAGAGTATTAAAAAGTAAAGAAAGAAAAACAGGTTGTACCGTGCATTTTGTAAATGAAAAACTTGATGCTGGTAAAATCATTTTAAAGAAATTTTTTTATGTAAATGAAAAAGATAATGTTGCCACACTCAAAAAAAAAACACAAATTTTGGAGTACAATGCATTTTCTGAAGCAATAATAAGAGTTGTTAAATAATTAGCTTACTTAAAAAAAAATTTAATCTCAGTCTTAGCGTTTTCAACGGAGTCAGAACCGTGAACAGAGTTTTTATCGATAGAAATACCATATAACTTTCTTATAGTGCCGTCTTTAGCATTTTTGGGGTCCGTAGCACCCATTAATTCTCTGTTTTTGGAAACTGCATTATCTCCCTCTAAAATTAGAACCTCTATGGGTCCTGAAGATAAATAATTACAAAGTTGATCATAAAACGGTTTGGATTGATGAACTTTATAAAATTCAGCTGCTTCATCTTTTGAGATATGTAGTTTTTTAGATTTTAAAATTGATAGATTGTTTTTTATGAAAATTGCTTTAATTTTTTCTGACAAGTTTCTTTCATATGCATCAGGTTTAATAATTGAAAGAGTTTGCTCTAAACTACTCATAGTAATCTTCTACAAGCTGGTTTAATAACCTCACTCCAAAACCAGTGGCTCCACTTGAATTTAAAGCTCCCCCATATTTTGAAAAAGCCATACCAGCGATATCTAAGTGCGCCCAAGGAGTTTTGTTTAAAATAAATCTTTGTAAAAATTGAGCAGCTGTTGTAGATCCCGCTCCACCAATGTAATTTATATTTTGCATATCAGCGTTTTTAGAATTAATCAATTTATCATAATTCTTATGCAAAGGCATTCTCCATACTTTCTCTTCGACATTTTGACCTGCTTCGTAAATCTGTTTTGACAATTTATCGTCATTTGAAAAAAGACCTGCATATTCTGAACCTAGACAAACTATTATTGCTCCTGTTAAGGTTGCTAGGTCAATTATAAATTTTGGTTTAAATTTTTTTTCTGTAAAAGTTAGAGCGTCTGCTAGTACCAGTCTTCCTTCAGCATCTGTATTCAAGATCTCAATAGTCTTACCGCTGTAAGATTTTACAATATCTCCCGGTCTTTGAGCATTGCCACTTACCATATTTTCTACAAGACCTACAACGCCAACCGCGTTAACTTTAGCTTTTCTCAAAGCTAAATTTTTCATTAAACCAACAACGGTAGCTGATCCAGCCATATCATAAGTCATGTCTTCCATAAACTTTGCAGGTTTTAAAGAGTATCCACCTGTATCAAAACAAACTCCTTTACCAACAAAGGCTAAAGGTTGAGAATTATTTTTTGCCCCATTCCATTCCATAGTTACAAGATATGAACCCCTTACACTTCCTTGGCCTACTCCGAGCAAAGCATCCATGCCAAGTTTTTTTAATTTCTTTTCATCATATATATTTACTTTAAGACCATCTTTTTTTAGAGAATTTAATCTTTTAGCGTACTCATCTGGGTGCAAAACATTTCCTGGCTCGGAAACTAAATCTCTTGCATAAAAAGTACCTGCTTCTAAAGCTTGAAACTTTATTTGATTTTTTTCAGAAGGTTTATTTTTATTTCCAACAATATTAATTAAAATGTTTCTAGTTTCTTTTTTCGATTTATACTTGTTAAACTCATATGATTTTAATTTTGCGCCGTGAAGAAAGTGACCTAAAAAATTATTATGCTTTACTGTAATACTGTCAGAAATAACATCGTACTCATTATTTTTTCCGTAATTAATACGTCCGAATAATTCTGCACCTAAATTTTCTATATCTGAATTTTTTAGATTATTTTTAATAGAGACAAGAACAACTTTTTTTTTTGAAGTTAATTCAAAAACAAATAGATTTTTTTTTAAATCACTGGTTTTTAATAGATCGCTGATGTACGAAAACTCTAATTCTGACAAATATTTTTTTAAGTTATTCAAATTAAATTTATCGTTTGAGAACAAAACTAAATTTGAAGAACTTTTATCTTTATTTTTTTTTGAGTAGTTTATTTTTATCGACATAATTTTAAATAAATTGGTTAAACTGGTATATATGTTCAAAAATGCGATATTTCAATGGAATATTAATGATAGTGTACTATCATAGGTTGAGTTTTAATTAAACTTGCATTATTTTATATATTATTCTCATGTTTAAAAACAAAATTTATAATTACATAACACTGGAATTATTAAAGTCTTTTATTCTTGTACTTTTTTCTTTATCTCTTATCGCTTGGACAGTCAGAGCTGTAAATTTTTTAGATCTTATAGTCGATAGTGGATATTCAACGTCGACTTACTTTATTTACTCTATTTTAAATTTAACTGGTATTATTACAAAATTTATTCCTTTAAGTTTTTTACTGGCTATATTATTAACTATAATAAGATTAGAAAGACAAAATGAATTATTGGTCTTATGGACTTCAGGAGTAGCGAAGTCTAAGATTGCTAATTTATTTTTCTTAATATCTATATTTATTTTTTTTATTTATATAATTTTCTCAACAATAATTACTCCCACTGCACTTAATAAATCCAGAAGCCTCGTAAAAGAGTCTAATGTTGATACCGTGGTAAATCTCATAAAACCTAACGCATTTTCTGATACGTTTAAAGGACTGACTTTTTTTGTTGAAGAAAAACAAAATAATATTATTAAAAATATTTTTATTAAAGATGAAAGTAATAACTTAAATAGTTTATTGCCTCAAAATTCTTCAGCTAAAAATAAAACTGTTATCGCAGAAAGAGGGATGATCAGTAAAAGTAAAATTATATTAGAAAATGGAATCATACAATCATATCAAGAGGATAACACTGTCAAGATTATACAGTTTAACAAAACTCTTTTAAATTTTGACAATTTGGATAATAGAGTTATTAAAGACGTAAAAATACAAGAAACATCAACTTATAAAATTTTAAGTTGTTTAAAAAATTATTATTATAATAAAATCACTGAAAAGAATGTTAAAAACTGTCCAAAAGATAATATAGCTATTGTAATAGAAAATTTCTCTAGGAGAGTGCTTATGCCTCTATATATCCCATTAGTTTCTATCTTAATATCCTTTTTGCTTATTTATACGAAAAATAAAAAAACAAAAATTATAAATAGGTATTTATTTTTTACTTTTAGTTTTGTACTTTTAGTTTTGTCTGAATTGCTTGTAAGATATTCAGGAATTTCTAATATTGGTTTTTATACTTATCTTTTTATTCCTATAATATTTTCACCAATACTATACTTTATTTTGCTTAATAATTTTTGGAAAGAATTAAGATGAATAATAAGTTAAATAATTATTTAATAATCAATTATTCAAAAGTTTTATTGAACGCCATTTTTATTTCATTTTGTCTTGGTTTAATTTTAAATTTATTTGAGGAAGTTGAATTCTTTAAAAATTCTGGTGAAAGTTTATTTCTGCCTTTCATACTTACTCTTGCTTACATTCCAAATCTCATTTTTATTAATTTAATGCCATTTATAATATTTATTTCCGCTATGTGGTTTTTTATATCGATTAAACAGAATAATGAGTTACTAACTTTAAAAGTGTTTGGATATTCAAATGCAAAAGTAATTGCGTTAATTGGGCTGATTTCTTTTTTTTGGGGGCTGTTAATTTTAATAATTATAAACCCAGTTACCTCGGACATGGTAAAATACTATGAAAAAACCAAATCTAATTATTCCAAAGATACTGATCATTTAGTTACGATAAATAGGAATGGAGTTTGGATAAAAGAAAAAAAAGGAAGTAATTTATACATTATTAACGCTGATAGATTAGAAAATAATCATTTAATAAACGTTTCAATCAATATCATCTTTAAAGATAATGTTTTTAAAAAAAGAATAGAGGCAGAAAAAGCCGATATTTTGTTAAATAATTGGGATATGAGAAATATAAAAATATTTAATTTTGATGAAAAAAGTAACATGGTAATTGAAAATAAAGAGAGTTTAGTTTTTAGCTCGTTTTATAATGTTGAAAAATTAAATAGTCTTTTTAAAAATTTAGATACTATTTCTTTCATTGAGTTAATAACAAATAATAAAAGTTTGATTAATAGAGGTTATGAAAAAACTACAATATCGGAAAAAATTAATTCTTTTTTTGCTCTACCCTTTTTTCTTACTTTAATGACGATATTAGCGGCTATTTTCACTATTAATAATAGAAACTCTAACAATATTAATTACCTTATGATAGCAGTATTAACTTGCGCAATTATTTACTATATGAAAGATTTATCTGTAGCTCTCGGTAAGTCTGATAGAATTTCGCCAGAAATATCGGTTTGGATACCAATTATTATTATAGGTTTGATCAATAGTATAGGATTACTTCAAATAAATGAAAAATAATTTATTTTTAATAAATTTACTAATTTCCTTAATATTCGCTACAAATTTATTTGCAAATAATTTAGAAATATCTTCATCTGAAGTTAGACTAGACAAAAAAAATTCTAAAATTATTCTAAAAGGTAATATTAAAGCTGTAGATGAAAATAAAAATATTTTAAAAGCAGAAGAAGCTTTCTATGTAAAAGATCAGGATTTGCTTAAAAGTACTGGCTTAACATCAATTATTACTAGTGAAAATTATATTTTAGAAAGTGAAAACGTTATTTTTGATAATAAAAATAAAGTTATAAAATCAGATTTTCCTACAAAAATTACTGATCCTAGTGGTAACATA
>MDSZ01024003.1_pt1 | contig 14160 bp, 10 predicted proteins | sample 811201 | NCBI WGS metagenome assembly MDSZ01 (sample SAMN05326647, study PRJNA326480) | marine metagenome | isolation source: seawater | place: Indian Ocean: North | collected 2010
AAACCCAGACAAAACAAGGCTAAGGGGAGATATCCACATTCTAATAATGGGTGATCCGGGTGTGGCAAAGTCGCAACTACTCCAGTACATGTCAAAGATTTCTCCAAGAGGCAAACTCGCTTCTGGAGGGGGAGTTTCTGGAGCCGGACTAACTGCTGCTGCAGTTAAGGACTCTTTCAGCGATGGCAGATTTGCCTTGGAAGCGGGAATATTACCCCTCTCGGATAGAGGACTAGCTGCAGTTGATGAATTTGACAAGATTTCCCCGGATGACAGGAAGACGATGCACCCGGCCATGGAACAACAGCAGATATATGTCGCCAAGGGAGGGATTACTGCAACCCTGCCTGCAAGATGCTCCGTTCTCGCCGCTGCCAATCCAAAGAATGGGCGATTCTCGGTTAACCATGGCAGCAATGCCGGCTCGATTATGAAGCATTACAAAGAAACAGATCTTCCCGACGCACTAGCTTCTAGATTCGACATTATTTGGATGCTCCAAGACAAGGTAAGGGTGGAAGACGACGAAAGAATCGCCAAGCATATCCTCAGGGTCCGCGCTCAGGCTGTAAGTGAGGCTCTTATTGAGGAAGGCATGGAAATTAGCCCCTCAAAAGAGCAGGAGGAATTAGTTATTTCTAGAACTCCAGATAACAAAGAGTACCTCACTGTTCCATTCTTGAGAAAATATATCGCATATGCAAAGAGAAACGTTCACCCAGACATCGACGAAGTCGCATCGACAAAGATTTGGGAGTACTACAGGGATGCAAGACTTCAATCCGACAAAAACGACAAAGAAAGGATGAACGTAGAAATATCGAGCAGCGATGAGAAGGTTATCGCCGTCACAGCAAGAGCTTTGGAGGCCCTAGTAAGACTAACCGAAGCACACGCAAGAATGCATCTTAGGGACATAGCATCGGAAGAAGACGCCGATATGGCAATCGCGATCTACAAGCACTGGCGTGCGGAGGCAAACATAGAAGACGAGTCAGAACTCCATTCTGGAATCTCTGCTCAGAATAGGAGAGTGAAGGGTGCAGTGAGGGGGATAATCAGACAACTTTGCTCAGAGAGCCCCAAAGGTGAAACCTCTCGGAATGAGATATACAATGAATCACTAAAGATGAAAATTCCTGAGCATATAGTGGATCAGGTCATCTCAAGAATGAACAAAAGTGGAGAGATTTACAGCCCTAGGTTAGATATCTTCTCATTCGTCCGTTGACCCTATGAGCTGAGCCCCTTTCGTGCAATAAGAAGATGCAGCCTATAGGGGATATCTGTGATCCTGAATCTTTGGATTCAGTCGCTCTCGGGTTCATGTGCGGTCTAGAGATACATCAGCAGCTGGCAACTAACAAGCTTCACTCAAGGATGCCAAGCGAACTCTATGAAATCAAGTCTGACGATGTTCCTAACGAGTGGTCAAGATCCACAAGAAGGCTCAGGGCCTCCCAAGGAGAGGGAGGAATTACCGATGTTGCGGCTAGGTTCGAACAGATGAGGAATAGGACGTTCGAGTATGTTCAATCACCAAATGCAGGACTCATAGAGTTGGATGAGGCACCTCCTAGGAATCACGACCCTGAGGCCGTCGACGTAGTTCTGACCATGGCTGCGATGATGCAAGCCAAGCCTATCCCAAGCCTACAAGCTATGAGGAAGACGGTAGTCGACGGATCCAACACAAGTGGCTTCCAGAGGACCACAATAGTTGCAACTGGAGGGAAGATAGAAGTAGACTCTAGTCCAATAGGAGTTGACCTGATCTCTTTGGAGGAAGACTCAGCAAGAAAGCTAGAAACCAGACATACAGAAAATGGCGAGACGGTAGTCTACAATCTAGACAGACTTGGAATGCCACTTGTGGAGGTAGCAACGTCTCCCGACGTTAGGTCTCCAGAGCACGCAAAGCAGACCGCGATATCGCTGGGTAGGATTTTGAGGGATACTAGGCGCGTTCGAAGAGGACTAGGCTCCATCAGGCAGGATCTCAACGTGAGCATAGCCTGCGGGGACCGAGTCGAGATCAAGGGGTGTCAGGATCTTGAGTGGATTCCCGGTATCATTAGACTTGAGATGGCCAGGCAACTTCATTTCTACCGTCTAGCTAACGAGCTTCGCAGCAAAGCATCTCTGCCCCCTCTTCCCCCAAACAGAGAAGATGACTCGATTCCTGTCGAGAACAGGGTAGCTCTTTCGGCATCCAAGAGAATCCCAATGAAACTCTCCGATCTGACAGATATATTCCAGAATTGCGAATCGAAGATGATTTCCTCGTCTCTCAAGAGCGGATCCTCGATGATTGCAGTAGCTCTCCCAGGATTCTCGGGAATGCTTGGTACCAAGTCATTGGACAACGAAGGGGCCCAACTTCCAAGGCTTGGTAGGGAACTGGCTAGTGCTGCTAAGCTAGCAGGAGTGGCTGGGATTTTCCATTCAGACGAACTCCCAGCATATGGCATCTCAGAGTCAGACGTACTCTCTGCCAGGGAATCACTGGGCCTCTTAGAAGAAGACGCCTTTGCACTGTGTATCGCACCCTCTTGGCAGGCCGAGCTGGCACTAGAGTCAGTAGTTAACAGGGCCAGACTAGCATTCCATAGAATCCCCAAGGAAGTAAGGAACGTAGTAATCAGGAAGGGAAAGCCCGAGGACGGAACGACAACTGCACTTAGACCACTCCCCGGTGAAGCAAGGATGTATCCAGAGACTGACATTCCGGTGTTGGAGATTACTCAGCATCGTTGGGACTCCATATGTGCGTCTCTCCCTCCTTCCGCAGAAGAGAGAAAAAATAGGTTGGAAGACCTTGAAATATCGGATAATCAGATTGAAGCAATTCTGAATGGTGAATTGGACGATTTGCTGGTGCAGGGTTTGGAAGGGCCCCTGAACTTGCCTCCCAAGGCATGGGCCAGTGCTCTTCTTGAGCATGGAAAAGAAAAGCCGAACTCACTTGCAGCCTCGGTACATCTAGTCGAGACAGGCTCAATTACAAGAGAAGGAGCGGTAGAACTTTTCCCAGAGTCTATTGAGAGGGAAACAAGTTTGGTAATCGAGTGGATGGAGTCGGAAGCACAGAGTAGAGGTTACATTCCTGCAGATTCGTCCAAGATTGAGAAAGCGGTCGAAGAGGTCCTGAAGGATAGAGAAGATTTTGTCATGGACAAGGGTCTTGGATCAGTAGGTCCTCTAATGGGGGTGGTGATGCAAAGACTGGGCGGTTCTGCAGACGGAAAAGAGGTCAGCAGAATTTTGAGTCAGAAAATTGAGGACCTTCTTTCGTGATTTCAGTTCTAGTAGAAATAATTTGATAAACCGAATTTTTCAACTCTGAATCCATGGCAGAAAACAAGATATTACTCGTGACGCTACTCTTTGTAGCCTCAGTAATTTCAGGATGCACTTCAGAAACTGAACCACTTTCCGAAGACGAGATTGGCGATTTAGCAGTGATAGTGACATTGGATTTTGGAGATCAAGGCAACCAAACTGCGAATCTGGCCCATAGGCTCACGAATGGCACTATAGAATTCGACCCAGTAAATGTGGCTTCTGACACAACTGCATATAGGGTCATGGAGGCTCTGCAAATTAGAGAGAACTTCACTATCGATGTAACATACTACGTAGGTATGGGCGCATTTATTCACACGATTGATGGTGTCTCAGGTGCCGAGGACTACTCTACCTACTGGGGCTTCTTTCACGAAGGAGAGCCGGCCACTGTAGGAGTATCTAGCTTACCCATAACTTCTGACACCAATCTAAGCTGGGTACTGACCCCTGCTGGCGAGTACTAGACCGAGGCACTCTAGAACCCAACTCTCCGAGAACAACTATGAAGTGACTACCAACGGGTGTTGCTGTGTACGACTTCCACAACTTTGGTCTCTCACCTATTCAGGAGTTAGCACTCAACATCCTGATACTCTCTGTAATCATAATGTCGATATTAAGGGGTGAGAAGAGAATCGAAGACTCCAGCCCACATGCGATACTAGCTCTCCTGGCACTTTTCGCCATATCCGGACGAATCCTACTAGACCCAATTCCCAATGTCCAACCGGTGACTGTGATCATTCTTCTAGTTGGGATTTTCTACGGGATTCCTTGGGCTTTAGCACTCTCGGGTATAATCGCTCTAAGCACTAATTTGGTCTTTCTAGGACACGGACCATGGACTCTTTTTCAGGTAGCAGGATGGGGCTTAGTTGGAATTATTGGGGCTACACTTTCCAACCGATTGGTATTGGATGGCCGACTTTCCGTTAGTAGGTTGATGGGAGTTTCTGTAGTTTCTGCATTCGTCTTTGACTGGATAGTATCTTTGAGCATCCTGCTTAATCATGAACCATCCATGCTGCTCCCATACCTAGCCAATGGCATTGTTTTCGATTTGTACCATGCCGTTGGGAATCTAATTTTTGTTGCTTGGATAGCTACTCCATTGAGTGAAATAATGCAGCGGCACAGACTGAAGGCGAGTTATCGAGCGGTGAGTGAAGTTGCCATCAACTGACGAGATCACAATGGTCTTGGTTACTCGAGCTGACTTGAAACTCTCTAAGGGCAAGCTTGCCGCTCAATGCGCCCATGCCTCGATGGAATGCGCAATATTGTCGAAGAAGCATTCTCCTCGTACATTGGATAGCTACCGAAGGAGAGGTGCTCGAAAGATTGTCTGCAAAACTTCAGACGAAGTATCACTTCGAAAAATTCTGTCTCGGGCAAAGAAGGCAGGTCTGATATGCTACCTGGTGAAGGACGCGGGACATACTGAGATACCTCCCGGGACAGAGACTGTGGTAGGTATTGGACCCGGACCAAGAAGTGACATCGACAAGATTACCGGAGACCTGCCTCTAGTTGGATAGTGCTACTAGAAGAGAGCTAATCTTTGGCATAAGAATCATGAGTGCCGTCATCTTCGGGGTACATGTGGTCACTCAGGCCCCGCTCTCCGAAGAGGTCCGCTCAAGATTGATGGACCAGTGCGATGGAATTAGGGAACTGAAGGAGTGGCTCGATGGAATCGACAGGAGACCAGGATTGGATGAGTTGGACTCTCGCTTGTCTAACTTGGAGCTTAACTTAGGTGCTTTGGAGGAGTGTATCGGATACTCCGATGACGGCTACCAAAGGAACGTGATTAGCAAGAACGAGCATTACGAGCTCGTCGCCATTTGTTGGACTCCGGGACAGGACACCCCAATCCACGATCATGTAGGTAGTGATTGCGCATTCCTAATCGTTTCCGGAATCTCCACTGAGACAATCTACGAAATCGATGAGACCGGACAAGCCTTCGCTGTTTCATCAAGGAGATACCTGCCAGGGGAGGTTTGTGCTGCTGATGAACCAGACATTCACAGAGTATCCAATGATGAGGACTGCAATCTTATCAATCTGCATGTCTACACCCCTCCTCTGAGCGGATTCAACTTCTACAACAGCGAGTAAGAAACCATCTATCTGCCGCGTTCGATCAACAGCTGCATTGCCTGTTGACTCCACATCATCTTGGCGATCCTTCCAGGGGTGAACTCCATGGCGTCATTTACTACTTCGGCTGTAACCGGATCCATCTTAGAAATTTGATCGAAAGTGTGGATCCCCAGAGCATTCAACTTCTTCTGTGAGAACTCGTCTAGCCCCTGAATTCTAGTCAAGTCATCGGGTTTCTGCCCCTCGCCTTCACCTATTTGGGCCCAATTGACTTGAACGGCTTTCAGACCCACTCTCTCAAGAATCAGCTCCTCTCTCTCTAGAATGTTAGCTTTGAGCATCAATTCAGCCTGGGCAGCCTCCCTTTCTGCTTTTAGGGCCTCGGTTTCCACCCCCACTAGTGCTTCCTCCTTGCCCTTCATCTCGCTCTGAAGCTTTACTATGTCCTTCTCTACTTCTTCGGCCTTCCTCGCAGTATCAGACTTGAACTTCTGACTCTCTTCTATCTCCTTCTCGACTTGCTCCTTCTTCTCCACTGCAGCCTTGGCCTCGGCCTCGACCTTGATGATCTCCTTTTGTTTGGCTTTTACTTCCTTTTCAAGGGATTTGGCCGCCTTCATCTCGTCTTTCATCTGCGCCTTAACGTCCTCTAGAGCCCCTTTGGCTTCCTGAGCACCACCCTTAGCTGCTTCAAGAGCCTCTTGCTTCTTGGCCATGGTAGTCTCCATCATAGCCTCAGCCTTCTCTCGCTTTGCTCGGAATTGCTCGAGTTGCTCTTCCGCCTTTGAAGTCGCCTTGCTTGAGGCTTTGAGTTGCTTCTCAGCTACCTTTGTCTCCATCTCGGCCTTCTTCAGCTCTGCTTCGGCCTTTGCAGCAGCCTTCCCCTCCTTGGCAACCTCAGCACCAAGCTTCTTCGCTTCAGTCATGGACTCCTTTGCCTCTTTGGTGGCCTTTTTTGCCGCAAGCTCAGCCTCCTTTGCCCTTTCCTTAAGCTCAGCTTCTTTTTGCTTGAGCTCCTCTGGTGAAAGTTTGGAAGAACTCTTCAGATCCTCCAGTGCCTTCTTTGCCGCCTCGGCTTGCTTCTCTGCAGCCTTTCTTCCGGCTTCGGCCTTCTTCGCTTGTACTTCTGCCTTAGCCACTGCCTGAGCCGCCTTTGCACTGGCCTTAGCATCACCAGCTTGGGCCTTCTTGGCAGCCTTGAGCTCTGCCTGAGCCGCTAGCGCCTCTGCCTTAGCCTCAGCCTCCCTTGCCTTAGCCTCAGCAGGATCCACAGCCTCCTTGCTCACTTTCTTCTTTTTCTTCTTGGGCTTTTCTTCCGGCTCAGGTTCCGGCTCAGGTTCCGGCTCAGGTTCCGGCTCCGGCTCTTCTTCCTTCTTTGTAGCAACCTTTCCATACTTTTTCTGTAACCCCTTTACCATGGTTCCGTAGTTGCCCTCGAACTTCTTCAGAAGCTTGGGGATGTTCGCAATCTGCTTCGATCTCTCCGGCTCCTCTAGAAACTGAACGTAAGTTGCCTTGGCTAGCTTAGCTGCCTGCTCCGCAGTCGGTCCACCCGCCATGATGCATCGAGAAAAACCATCATTTATGGATTTGACCAAATAACCAGATCTAAACTTCGGCCAATTTAGAAAAAAATATCCTACTCCCTAAGCCAAGTCATTTCTGTACTCATCCAAGACTTCACCGAAGAGTTCTATGTCCGATTCAAATGTCTCGGGCAAAAGGGGCCCGAAAGAAAATCGGAAGAATCTAGAATACGGAGTGACATACTTTGGATCCTTGGAATGAGGCCTCGCCATATCACAATCAGAAGCGCAAAGTACAGCTGCCCCCCTCTTGAACAGCCTCCTATTCAACTCCGCGCTCTCCATCCCTTCGGGTAGCTCAAGCCAGTGGTAGAATCCTCCATTGCCAGTGTATACGCCTAGGCCCATTTCCTCAAATGCTCTACCATACCTCTCCCTTTGCCAATTATAGTGCTCTTCTACCGCCCTCCTGGCTTCCTTCACTCTTCCCGGCTCTAGTAGTTTGATTGCATAATGCTGAGATGGGTGGCTCACACCACCCATTCCGAAACTGGAGTAGTTTGCCATTGTCTCGATATTTGTCCGACTCGCAATTATCCAACCTATCCGGATTCCTGGAGACTGAAGACCTTTTGTGCATGCTCCTGCTAGGAAAATATTGCTGTTATCGAGATCCTGGACGAATTCTATTCCACTAACTGAGGGGGAGTGAAACATCTCGTAAGCCTCATCCAGAAGGATTCCATTTCCGGGTTGTTCCGCAAACTGAATTAGCTCCTCTAGCTCCTCTCCCCAGCGAGTCTGGCCAGAGGGATTCTGAGGATTGGAGATGACTGGCATTATTCCTGCCCCATCACTTAATCCTGAACGAACGAAGTACTCCGAATTACTAGGATGAAACCCATTTTCCTTGGTGAACGGAACGATATCGTACTCAGTCTCAGTCTGTGTCAAAATATCCAGGTATGCAGGCCATTCAATGCTTCCAATTCTTACCCTTACATGACTCTTGAGAAAGGCCATAACAGTGTAAATTCCTGGACGTCCGCCTGCAAAGACCATGACGTTCTCCGGCTTGATGGCCGAGTTGTAGCGAGAATTGTAGAATTTTACGATAGCCTCTCTCAACTCAGGGTGGCCCCATGCTTTCGGGTAGAAGCGGTCCTCCCAGGAAACCTCAACGCTATCTGGGAGAGAGGGACCTCCAAACTTTTCAAGAGGGGTAGTAAGAGGGAATCCCTGAGACCACGGATGAGTTCCTTCCTCTCCCATAAAACTCCCAAATGAGTCCATGAATGCGTATAGCGTCTCGTAGATTCCCATCGGTGGGCAATTGTCCGACAGGAAGGACTCCACAAGCCGATCTTTGTGTCCGCTCACGTCTCTCCGAGTAGACACATGCAAATTAGCTTCACCTCGCAATAACAGTTACCGAATCTTTCGATAAACGATTATTATGACATCTCCCCCTCGAGGTTTATGAGAGAGACGAATAAGAAGCGTAGCCTGACTCCAATTGCCATGGCAATCATGATTATTTGCATGTCTGGCAGCTCCACAATACTGGTCCCCGAAGCTAAGGTGATGATTGAAGAGCGAGAACCCCACTACACTCATGGCACATCCAATATTCCCGGATTCACGGCAGGATCGATTTACTCAGATGCCACGATCTCCAACGGCAGGGGTACTGTGTGCATGGTTACGCACTCGGAAACCATCAAGTGCTGGGGGGCAAACAAGTTCGGCCAACTGGGCAACGGTCTAATGGGCCATTCCAATTTGTCAGACACTCCTGTAGATGTAGATGGAGTATCCAACCTCTCATTCAGAGAGGTGGCAGCTGGCTATGATAGCGTATGCGCAATTACAGACACAGACGAGTTGTACTGCTGGGGGTCCGGATGGATGGGTCAGCTAGGGCGGTTCACATGCGAGCAAGGCTCAGATGATAATCTCCCATGCATTAATCACGCCGGAAAACCTCCTCAGAAGGTTCAATTCCCCGGAAACGCGACAGTCCAGACGGTGGCTGGTAGTGAGATGGGACACTACTGTGCCATTCTCGAGAATGGATCCGTGTCCTGCTGGGGGGCAAACGGTTGGGGCCAACTAGGTTATTCATGGACTGATGCATCTCAAAACAACAGATTCTGTACTTACATGTACGCAGGGAATCCAGTAGATGCTCCAGACGACCAGTGCAACTACTTCCAAGGAATCGCTCAACCCAACATTGTCGAAATGCCAGCAGGCCGTGAAGCAATAGCAGTATCAGTTGGAGCTACGCAATCTTGCGTAGTGCTTGACGACAATAGCGTCTACTGCTGGGGAATGGCAGCACAAATGGGGCAGCAACCCAGCAAATACAAGTCCACTACAACAGAATTGGCCGGTCCAGCGACAACATCACTAAATCTCAGTGATGCAAGCAACTTCAGCTCGGAGGGAGGTATTGCAACCATCCAGTCACAAGGCTTGGGCTCATGGCAATTTTACTGGACCGGAAAGACTGGGGATACCCTAACCGGATTCGGATGGTATAACGGAATTCTTCCGGGAGACGGGGCATATTCCTTCCCGGTTGGAAGCGAGGTGACCCGACAATTCCAGCACCTCCCCGTGCATGTCCCAATGCCAGAAGGACAAGGAGCTCTAGCTCTGGATGCTGGGGGGCCGTTCACCACAGCCATTCTCGAAAACGGGTCTCTTGCTTTCTGGGGCCAGGGGTGGGGTCAGACTATGGGGACCCAGCCAACACTATCCACAGAGCTGCCAGAGAATAGGACCGCTCTATCTTTCACTCAGAGCGGAAGCTTCGGGTGCGCGATTCTGGACGGCTTCGAGGCGTGGTGCGGAGGTCAAAACGTTCAGGGCCAGCTAGGCAATGGAGGCACGGATAGCTCCGGGGCTTCTACCCCATTAGGAGAGGTTGACGGTGATCACGAGTTCGTGGCAATCACCGCTATGAACCAGTGGTACAGCGATGACTGGGGCCCCAATCCTTCTAATGAATACGGCAGCACCGAATCCGCATGCGCAATTACGACGGATGCAATGGTGTATTGCTGGGGAGCGAACACCGTAGGCCAATTAGGCTCCTACCAAACCGCTTCAGGAGGATTATCGGACCCATTCTCCTCCAGCCTTTCTCCGGATCCAATTCATCAGGCAGGGAATAACCTTGCATATCTCTCAGAGAGAGATCCAGACGGAGACGGGATACTAACAATGGCAGACGACCTTCCTTACGGATGCCCCGCGGGTTACTTCCTTGATTCAGACCCCCTGAACTGCACAGGAGTAGCCAGTCCCGGTTATTTCTCCCTAGAGTACTCAGAGGAAGAGGAAGCTTGTCAACCAGGCTTTTACCAACCGCTTCCAGCGCAATCCTCTTGCATAGAGGCAAATCCTGGTCACTTCGTTTCGGATTCAGCAGCAGATCATCAAACCGAGTGTGATGTCGGACACTACCAGGCTGATTCAGCCCAGACATCCTGCATCGAATCGAGTCCGGGATTCCACGTCCCATCCACAGGGTCATTGACTCAGATTACTTGTTGGGTTGGGTCATTTCAGCCTAGCTATGGCCAATCGACATGCATCGATGCAGACCCAGGACACTACGTTTTGCCAAATTCATCGCCCACGACTAGTCAGATAGAATGCCCCCTTGGGAAGTATCAGCCAGACTACGCTCAAACCTCCTGCATTAGTGCAAGTCCTGGACATTTCGTCAACCTCACCGGAAGCCATTACCAGACAGAGTGCCCTCTTGGAACCTACCAGTCGGGTTCAGGGGCATCTAAGTGCATTGAAGCCTCTTCCGGAAGGTTCGTCAACCTCACTGGAAGCACCACGGAAACTCTCTGCCCTGCCGGGACCTATCAGCCGCAGAAGGCGCAGACATCCTGCATTCAGTCTGACCCCGGGAACTACACCTACTTCGATGGTGCCACAAGCCAAATCCCATGTCCATCCGGCCAGTATCAGGGATCATCTGGCCAGTCCTCATGCAATTCTTCAGCACCGGGATACTATTCGCCCCCGGGTTCGACTTCGCAAATTCAGTGCCCAGCGGGAACTTACTCGGAGTATTCGAATCAGGCCGAGTGCACTCCAGCGGATCCAGGAAACTTCGTCGATTTAGACGGTGCAACAGGACAGACCCCATGTCCAGAGGGCCAGTACCAGTCCGAATCAGGTTCAGGATCTTGCATTGAGCCACCACCCGGACAGATTGCTTCTGCCGATGGGTCCTCAACGGTTTCCTGCACACCAGGTAATTACAGGCCAGAGGGTCAGTCCTCTTGTATTCCAGCCTCAGCTGGACACTACGTGAGTGATGAGGGTGCTTCTTCCCAGACCCCATGTGAGCCCGGCACTTACAGGTCAACACCTGGGAAGACTAGCTGTGTAGAGGCCGCTCCTGGAACATTCGTTCCTGAAGCAGGCGCTATGGAGCCGACCCAATGTCCAGAGGGCCAGTACCAGTCCAATCAGGGCCAGCAATCTTGCCAACCAGCAATGCCTGGGCATCACGTCCCTGAGCAGGGAGCTATGTCCCAGACAAGCTGCAGACCGGGTAAATACCAGCCTGACCAAGGACAGGAAACTTGCTTGAATGCAGATCCAGGAAACTTTGTACAATCGTCAGGAGCTACCTCTCAGATGCCTTGTGAACCAGGGTCATACCAGTCCTCTGAGGGATCCAGGAATTGCGATCTAGCGGATCCTGGCAACTTCGTAGATCAACAGGGTGCAACAGAACAAACACCCTGCCCAAGCGGCCAAGAACAAGAATTCAGTGGGCAGTCCGAATGCACCGACGTGGAGAGGCCTCTTCTGCTGACTCTTCTGATGTTCGCAGTACCCTCGGTAGTTCTCGGTACCATGGCCGTCCTATACATTTCCGGAAGGAGGAAAGAAGCGGGTGGCCGTGGAAAGGCCTACATGTACTCCGAAGATCTTACAGTCGGACAGCTAAGGAAAGGCAAATAGAAACATAGGACCTGTTAATTGACCCAATCCATTCGGTAATCCCATGAGGGACTACCCTAGTGACAGAGTAGATCTTCGGAGTGACACCGTTACCCAACCCACAGAACAGATGAGAGAAGCCATGTCAATGGCTACTGTGGGGGATGATGTTCTGGGTGACGATTCCACAGTGATCGAGCTACAGCAGATAGTTGCCAAGATGTTTGGAAAGGATGCGGGTCTTTTTGTCCCATCAGGAACCATGTGCAATGCCACTGCGATACGCGCACAGACAGAGCCAGGAGATGAGATAGTTACCGAAGCACATAGTCACATCTACATCTATGAGGGAGGAGGATTCGCCGCTCTTTCGGGAGTTTCCGTTGCATTGGTTGCAGGCCTAAATGGAATCATGAACCCCAGTGAAGTTGCAAAGGCGATAAGAAAGGGAGATGGGAGCTTGGGCCACTTCCCAAACGGGTCCATGGTTTGCGTGGAGAACACTGCTAACAGGGGAGGAGGTACCTGTTACCCTCTAGAGATAATGGATGAAATAGCCAGAGTCTCATCCAACAATAACTGTACCTCACATATAGACGGTGCTAGGATTTTCAACGCCTCGATTGCCACGGGCGAAGATGTGGCTAGGATTGCAAGGGATTACGACTCAGTCTCGATTTGCCTCTCCAAGGGTCTAGGTGCCCCAGTGGGAAGCGTTCTAGTCGGAACCTCCGAAATGATAAGCAGGGCCTACAGATGGAGGAAGATGTTTGGAGGGGGAATGAGACAGTCTGGAATACTGGCCGCTGCAGGCATCTTCGCGTTGGAAAACAATATTCAGAGGCTGGCAGAAGATCACTCCAGAGCTAGAAGACTTGCAGAGGCAGTCAGGGAGATGGGATACAGTGTAGACATGGACCAGGTTCAGACGAATATGGTTTACATCGGTTGCAAGGAGGGTAGTGCTGACGAGATGGTATCCAAGCTGTCCGAGTACGGAGTTGACACTCTGACCATCAATGACTCCTCTATCAGAGCAGTAACCCACTTGCATATTACCGATCAGGATATAGACAGGGCCATAGACGCCTTCTCTGCCTCACGATAACCCGTAAGCGTTCAATAGAAAGTACTGCTTCAGGAGAGTATGAGGAAGTCGCTAGCGATATTTCTAGCCGCCATGATTCTGGTGCCCATTCAAGCATCCGCAGCGAGCGATAACCTCTGGGATGATGCTAGACTAGGAGTAGAAGGAGGCACTATTGGAGGAGTCTCCATACCCTATGGTGCCGGCAACAACTCCTCCCACCATCACGTCTCATCGGAAGTATCGGATTTGCCGAGTGTGGTGGAAGTTTACACAGCGACGTGGTGCACGAACTGCGTAAAAACCGAAAACGCGCTATCCGAAGCGGTGGATGATCATGCCGATGTATCTATGATCCACTATCACAGGCATCTTTACGAGACACTGGATCCATTCGGAAGCGACTCCTCCGAGTCCAGATGGATAGAGTCTTACGGAGAAGGATCGATCGAATCCAGCAAGACGTCATACTCTAGCGGATTGGATAGAGTAGCACCCTCGAAGGTGTTCGACGGTGAGAGGATGTACACTGGAGTTAGTACCAAATCCAACAGCTTGGTTACAGACTACTCGACAGCTCTTTCGCTTGGCTCAAGCCATCCCTTCTATGGAAACGGAACTATCTCACTTGAGGTTCTGAAATCCGATTCTGGAATAGTGGTAAATTGGAATAATTCTCTATCTAGCTCTGAAGAGTGGTCGGCCGAAGCGTTTCTGATGTTCGTAGAGGATAGCATCCACTATCCGGATGGGACCAACGGTCTGGAATATTACCGTCATGTCCTACACGAGGTCATAACTCTCCCCAACTGGGACGAAGGATCGCTGCAAACTACTCCGCCTTCGCCATGGGACGGGGATGATGTGTCAATCGTCCTTCTTATCGATTGGCAGACTATTTTTCCCAACGAAACCGATTCTCTTCCCGCTCCAGCAGTTTCAACATTGCTATGCCTTCTTGCAGCACTGGTACCTAGCAGGAAGGAAGGTTCTGACCTCTGAGGCGGAGATATAATCAGTTGGGTTGAATAACCCTCGCTGAGCATGGCCCATGCTCAGCGAGGCGGTTCGATGTCGGATGGATATTGTATTACCAGTGAGGAGATTGGT
>MDSZ01074403.1_pt1 | contig 14160 bp, 15 predicted proteins | sample 811201 | NCBI WGS metagenome assembly MDSZ01 (sample SAMN05326647, study PRJNA326480) | marine metagenome | isolation source: seawater | place: Indian Ocean: North | collected 2010
ACCTCTAGCAACACTAGCAGACTGGGAAGTCAATATGCCTAGAGGCGTCTCACCAACTGCGAATGCAGCCTATGATCTACACATGCTTATATTCTATATAACAGTAGTAATCGGCGTCATTGTTTTTGGAGTAATGTTCTACTCAATTTTTCACCATAGAAAATCCAAAGGAGCTAAACCAGCATCGTTTCATGAAAGTACAACTGTTGAAATAATCTGGACAGTAATTCCTTTTGTAATTCTTGTCGGGATGGCTGTCCCGGCGACTAAAACATTAATCATGATGGAGGACACAAGGAATTCAGAGATAACTTTAAAAGTTACAGGTTACCAATGGATGTGGAAATATGACTATGTAGAGGATAATGTATCATTCTTCAGTAAATTAGATAATGCTAGTAATGAAGCTAGGCAGTTGGGCTCATCAATAGATGTCAATAAAGTTGAAAATTATCTATTAAATGTTGATAACGAAGTCGTTCTCCCAACAAATACAAAAGTAAGAATACTTTTAACAGCAAGTGATGTCATCCACGCTTGGTGGGTGCCAGAAATTACTGGAAAAAAAGATGCCATTCCGGGATATATAAATGAACTTTGGGTAGATATAAAGAAACCTGGTGTATACCGTGGTCAATGTACCGAACTTTGTGGAAAAGACCATGGATTTATGCCTATTGTAGTACGTGCTGTGCCTAAACAGGAGTATGTAAAGTGGGTATCTTTGAATCAAAAAAATCGCGTAGCAGATAAAAAAGAATAAGGAAGTAATAATGAGTGCAAATATAGATCACATAAAAGAGGAACACCATCAACCATCTGGATTGATGAGATGGATAACCACAACAAATCATAAAGATATTGGTTCGCTTTACTTATGGTTTAGTTTATTAATGTTTTTTATTGGTGGTTTTATGGCTCTCATAATCAGAGCTGAGCTTTTTCAACCTGGTTTACAGTTAGTTGTACCAGGTTTCTTTAACCAAATGACTACAATGCATGCTCTAATAATGATTTTTGGAGCTCTTATGCCAGCTTTTGTAGGACTAGCTAATTGGCAAATACCTATGATGATTGGTGCGCCTGATATGGCCTTACCTCGTCTGAACAATTGGAGTTTTTGGATCTTACCATTTGCTTTCACAATGTTAATTAGCACACTATTTTTTCCTAGTGGTGGTCCAGCAGCTGGCTGGACTCTGTATCCACCTTTATCTTTGCAAGGCGGTAATTCGATGCCGTTTGTCATTTTCTCTCTCCACCTCTTAGGAGCTTCTTCGATTTTAGGTGCTATTAATGTGATTGCTACAATTTTGAATATGCGAGCACCAGGTATGACGCTTATGAAAATGCCTATTTTTGTTTGGACATGGTTAATTACTGCATTCCTACTGATTGCTGCTATGCCAGTTTTAGCTGGAGCAATAACAATGCTGTTAACTGACAGATTCTATGGAACTAGTTTTTTTACTGCTGCTGGTGGCGGTGATCCTGTATTATTCCAGCACATATTTTGGTTTTTTGGCCATCCAGAAGTATACATACTAATTCTTCCTGCATTTGGAATAATTTCGACAATTATACCTGCTTTCTCAAGAAAGAAGCTCTTTGGATATGATTCTATGGTCTACGCAACTGCGTCTATTGCACTGTTATCATTTATTGTATGGGCACACCATATGTTTACAGTAGGAATGCCACTTGCTGGGGAAATCTTCTTCATGTTCACTACCATGTTAATTGCGGTACCTACAGGGGTTAAGGTATTTAATTGGGTAGCAACAATGTGGAAAGGTTCAATGACTTTTGAAACACCTATGCTATTTTCACTCGCTTTCATTATATTATTTACTATAGGAGGGTTCTCAGGCTTGATGCTTGCAATCACTCCAGCAGATTTTCAATATCACGATACATATTTCGTAGTTGCACATTTCCATTATGTGCTTGTACCAGGCGCAATATTCGCTGTTATAGCCGCTGTTTATTATTGGATGCCTAAATGGACAGGCAAGATGTATAATGAGTCACTCGGTAAACTCCACTTTTGGTTGACAACTATCTTTGTAAACATAACTTTCTTCCCAATGCATTTTGTTGGTTTAGCAGGTATGCCAAGAAGAATCCCAGATTACGCAGTTCAGTTTACAGATTTTAATATGATCGCTTCAGTTGGTGCTTTTGGTTTTGGATTATCTCAATTACTATTTGTATACATTTTATTCTTAACGCTTAAGCAACCTGTTACAGCTGAGGATAAAGCTTGGGAAGGAGCTGAGGGATTGGAATGGACATTACCATCACCCGCACCTTATCACTCATTTGATAAACCACCTAAGGTTGACTAATGAAGGGAGTTAAATCAACACTACTAAATTTATCGATCGTTGTAATTGCAATGTTTGGATTTTCGTACGCCCTTGTTCCTTTGTACGATACTTTTTGTGAAATAACCGGATTAAATGGAAAAACTAATACTGAAGCTTATACATCTAACGACATACAAAAAGAAAATAGGTTTGTTACAATTAAGTTTATTTCAAATGTTGCTAATGCTGCACCACTCTATTTTGAACCCGCTGTTACAGAAATGCACGTGCAAGTGGGAAAACCGTATAATACTCATTACGTACTTAAAAATAATTCTACTAAGCTCATGCAAACAACGGCAAGTCCAAGCGTAGCGCCTGGGAAATACGCTGAATACTTTAAAAAAATCGAATGCTTTTGTTTCAATCAACAGACTATTAATTCAGGTGAAACTAAAGATCTTGGAATTCAATTTATAATTGATGATGATATTCCGATGAATACTACAGATATTGTGTTGTCTTATACAATGTTTGATATATCAGATAACCTTAAGGAGATGAGTAAACTATGAGCGGATCATATTATGTTCCACATGAGACAAAATGGCCTTTTCTAGCAACTTTAGCGCTTATAATAATGTTTACAGGATTAGCTAATTATCTAAATGATGAGTCTAATCTTACATTAACTTTCACCGGGTTAGCATTACTACTTTTAATAGTTTATGGATGGTTCTCATATGTAGTTAATGAAAGCGAAGCAGGAATGTATGATGCCCAAGTAGACATGTCATTTAGATGGGGTATGGCATGGTTTATATTTTCAGAAGTAATGTTTTTTGCTGCTTTTTTTGGAGCACTTTACTATGCTCGTGAGCTATCTCTTCCATGGTTAGGCGGTGAAGGTAGCGGTGTTTCTACGAATCAAGAATTATGGCCATCTTTTGAAAATGTATGGCCTTCAAATGGACCAGCAAACTATGGCGGTGATTTTGTTGTTATGAAAGCAGCTGGAATTCCTGCTATAAATACTCTCATTCTTCTTACGAGCGGACTAACTGTCACATGGGCGCATCATGGCCTCAAAGAAGGTAACAGAAATAAATTGATATGGGGATTATTTGCTACAGTTTTCCTTGGCTTTATTTTCGTTGGATTTCAAGCTTATGAATATTCACATGCATATGGTGACTTGAATTTAAAACTGACCTCTGGCATCTATGGATCAACTTTTTATATGTTGACTGGGTTTCATGGTTTTCATGTTACGCTTGGAGCGATTATGCTAACAGTTATTATGTTTAGGTGTATGAGAGGACACTTTTCTAAAGAAAATCATTTTGGGTTTGAGGCGGTAGCTTGGTATTGGCACTTCGTTGATGTTGTCTGGCTCGGCCTTTTCGTTTTTGTATACTGGTTATAAGCTAGAAACTGTTTGGCTTAATCATATCCATGTAATAGCCAATGATTAACATTATAAATAATAATAATGAAAGAATAATTCTGGCCTTTAGGGACGTGAAACCTCTACTGGATGTAGATCTATCTTTCATAATATATACAAACCCCATAACAAGATTGTATATAATTAATATCAATAGGATTATTATTATGAATTTGAACATTTAACAATGTTAACATTACTATGATTAAAATCACCAAAAACTTAGTACTTATAATTTTAATTGGCACTTGCATCAAGTTATGTCTTTGGCAAATTGATAGAGCTGAGCAGAAACTGTCTATTCAAAATGATTTCAATATTCAAAAAGAATTAGCACCAATCAATGTTCTATCTATTAAATCTCAACCAAATAGATTCACAAATATATTTGCCACGGGTTATTTCAATGAAACATATTTTCTCTTAGATAATATAGTACATAACCGCATAGCTGGTTATCATGTAATTCATCCATTATTAATAGATGATAAAATTCTTTTAATCAATAGAGGTTGGGTAGAAAATTATTCAAGACAAAAATTTCCTTCAATAACAGGGACTGGAGAGCTTGTAACACTATCGGGTTATGTATACTACCCATCAAAATTATTAGAATTATCTGATCAAAATATGACTAAATCTAAACCATATGTAATTCAGAATATAGATATTTCGGAAATATCCAGTGTCCTAAAGAAGAAAGTTCATCCGTACATCTTAATATTAGAAGGGGGTACTAAATATTCTTATGTTAACCAAAATATAAATGATGAGAAGTCGCATTTAAAGCATTACATGTATGCTGGGCAATGGTTTCTTTTTTCTGTTATAGGTGTGATATTTTTAATACTTCTAAATAGGCGAGAAAATGAATAAATTTAAATTCATATTAATTGTTTTAGTATTTATATTACCTTTCTTTTTTGCTATGTATTTTTATCAATCAAATGTAACACAAAGTATAGGTACAACAAACTATGGTAATTTTCTCGATAGAGAAATCTTTATTAGAGATAATAATACTAGAGAAACAGAATACTGGGTCCTGTTACAAGTTTTACCTAATAAGTGTGAGGCAAGCTGCGAAGATACAACATATATGCTAAGGCAAATAAACATTGCACTAGGTAAAGATATGAATAGAATTCAAAGACATGCTCTTAAATCGAACAAAAGTAATGATCATCTTGAATACTTAAAAAACTATCCAAAAGTTGTTGTTTTAGACACATCAGAAAACCTCTATAATATTCTTGCTGATATGGAGGAATCAATATTCATAGTTGATCCATTCGGCAGACTGATACTTGGCTATGACAGTAATTTCAATGGAAAGATGTTACTTAAGGATTTGAAGAAACTTTTAAAATATTCAAAGATATAGATTATGGATGATAGAAAAATAGGGATTTTGAGTTTTATAGGCTCATTTTTTACATTGATAGTTATTTCACTTGGAGCATGGGTTAGACTAACTGATGCCGGTCTTGGTTGTCCCGATTGGCCTGGATGTTATGGATTATTAACTACTCCAGATACTGCTGAAGAACTCTCAAGAGCAAAAGAATATTATCCTGATGCCGATATTGATGTAGGTAAGGCATGGAGAGAAATGTTACACAGATATATGGCTGGTGTCCTTGGATTATATGTGTTTCTTATTACTTTTCTTGCAATAAAGTTTTCTAGACAAAATTATCTTCTACCTATTTCAATTTCAATATTAATAATTATTCAAGCAATTATGGGTATGCTAACTGTTACAATGCTAGTAAAACCAACTGTGGTTACCACACACTTATTTTTCGGTATGCTTACTGCGACATTACTTTTTATGAATGGTTTAAAGTATATGAATTTCACATTGTCTTCTCATAGACCACCTAAAACTATTTTACTACTTATCTCTATTACTTGGTTTATACTGATTCTTCAGATTCTTTTGGGAGGGTGGACAAGCACCAACTATGCATCTTTAGCATGTACAGATTTCCCAAAATGTCTTGGTCAATGGTATCCAAATGAAATGATGATTGATGGTGCTTTTAATGTAATAGGCTTACCTGATATAAATTATGAAGGAGGTGTATTAGCATATGGAGCCAAAGTTGCAATACATTACATTCACAGACTGACGGCATTATTTCTTACTATTTTCTATATCATTACTCTTTATATGATTTTAAGGTTAAAAAAACATGAAATTCTGAAAAAAATCATGCTGATTACTACATTCTTTTTTGTGCTTCAAATAACATTAGGTATATCCAATGTAGTTTATAGCTTACCAATCAGCGTTGCAGTTTGGCACACTATGAATGCAGCAATATTAATGGCTCTTATGTCAAGCGCACTATATTATAGTGTAGTAACGTTTTACAAAGTAAAGTAATATGTCTACGATGAATATTATGCCAAATTCACTACTAATTGACTTGATTGCTCTTACAAAACCTCGAGTAAACTTTTTGATAATTTTTACTGCAATCGTTGGAATGCTTTTAGCTCAAGATTATACCTTAGATTATTCTTTAATGATTTATGCAAGTATAGGTATTTATTTAGCTGCATCAGCAGCTGCAGTAATTAATCATGTTGTTGATCAAAAAATTGATGCAATTATGGATAGAACTAAAAGTAGACCGCTTATAAAAGGTAAAATTAAAACTGAACATGCAATATATTTTGCTTTTTTTATTTCAGTAATTTCTACATATATATTATTTAGTTTCGTCAACCTTATAACTACACTACTAACTTTATTTTCTATTATTGTTTATTCTATTATTTACTCTGTCTACCTAAAAAATTTAACATCTCAAAATATTGTCATTGGAGGAATAGCAGGCGCTATGCCGCCACTTTTGGGTTGGACTGCTATAACAAATAATGTAAGCGAATTACCTCTATTATTATTTCTAATAATTTTCTTGTGGACACCACCTCATTTTTGGGCTCTAGCAGTTTATAAACAGGAAGATTACAGTAAAGCTAATGTTCCGATGTTACCAGTAACTCATGGTGCAGATTTCACACGATTACATATTTTTCTATACTCTATATTGCTTTTTTGTATAACACTTTTTCCATACTTATTAGGGCTAGTGTCATATATATATTTAATTGCAATTTTAATATTAGGATCTAAGTTTATCTATGACTCTTATTATCTGTATATAACGAAGAATGAACGTAAAGCATTTGAGTTATTTAAATATTCAATAACTTATTTAGCACTACTTTTTGCAGCACTTTTAGCAGACCACTATATATTGATGCTTTAATTAAGCTAAGAGTATTGATTCTTTGAGCAAACCTAGAGATTTTTCTTCAATTTGCCTTATGCGTTCTTTTGAAACATTATATTTCTTTGATAGCTCATCGAGAGTAGGTTTCTTTTCAGCTAGGAATCTTTGAGAAATAATGTCTCTGCTTCTCTCATCGAGCTTGTTCATTGCTAACAGCAATTTTTTAGAGTTATCGTTATTTGAATCTTGATGCTCTAGCAGTGTTAACGGGTTTGTATTGTCTGTAAGATAAGATGATGGCGTTGTTTCTTCTTCTTCTACAGGGTCAAAAGCTACATCTGATCCACTCAAACGACTCTCCATAAGTTTAACAGTTTTGCTGTCAACATTAAGTTCCTCTGCAATATCATTAGTCTCTTGATCAGATAACCAATTAGATGAAGTTTTTTTGCTTCTTAATTTAAAAAATAGTTTTCTTTGTGCTTTTGTAGTTGCGACCTTAACAATTCTCCAATTTTTCAAAATAAATTCATGGATTTCAGCTCTTATCCAGTATATTGCAAATGACAATAATCTTACTTTTCTACTAGGATCAAACCTTTTAACAGCTTTCATCAAACCTACATTTCCCTCTTGTATCACATCAAGCAGAGGAAGCCCGTAACCTTTATAAGTCTTAGCTATATGTACCACGAATCTCAAGTGAGACATGACAAGTTTTTTAGCAGCATCGATATCATCAGATTCTTGCAATCTTCTAAATAACATTTCTTCTTGTTCTTTGGACAAGAGAGGAGTTTCTCTTAATTGATTTAAGTATAAATTAAGGCCATCAATAGACTCTAGGTCTATAGACACCTCTTTTGCTATCGCAGTCGTTGTAAGATCTTTATTCATAAATATTTATAAGCTTATTATAGTTCTAGATTATATGATTTCAAGTAATTGGTAATAAAAAGTACAATATATATAAGGTTTTTATTAACAACAAACACTTGAGTTTTTTGTTATTATAATTGTCATGTTTAGATTAAGCTATATATTTACTGCAATATTTTCATTTGTTGCTATAAATTCAGTTGCCGGCATTAAATTTTCTGACAGAGTTGATGAACATATGTTGTCAAATGGCCTCAAGGTTATATTGGTTGAAGACAAGAGAAGTTCATCAGTAGTTAATAGTGTCTGGTACAAGGTAGGATCCAGCGATGAAGTCATTGGGAAGACAGGAATATCTCACATCCTTGAGCATATGATGTTCAAAGGAACAAAAAATTTTTTACCAGGAGAATTTTCAAGAATAGTTAAAAAGATGGGTGGAAGTGAAAATGCATTTACTAGTAAAGATTTTACAGGCTACTATCAAAAGATACACCCTGATAATTTAGAGAAATGTATTGAACTCGAATCAGATAGAATGAGAAATCTTAAACTTACAAATAAAGAAATATCAAGTGAACTTAAAGTTGTCCAAGAAGAGAGAAGGCTTAGAACAGATGACAACCCGGTTTCAAAAACCTTTGAGAAAATTATGTTAAATGCTTTTGGTATGAATCAATACGGTATACCAATAATTGGAACAATGAATGATATTAAGAACATAACTAAAAAAGATTTACAAGATTGGTATGATACGTATTACCAACCCAATAATGCTATTGTAATAATAGCTGGAAACTTTGACAAAACAAATGCATTAAATTTAGTAAAAAAATATTATGGTAAAATAAAAAATACTAGTGAAATTTCAAGAAATAAATTATCTAATAAATTTATTACAGAGCCATATTTTGATATTGTTGATAACGTTTCAAAACCCATTATTTTTGTTTCATATAAAAAAAATGCATTTGAAAAAGAAAATTTACTTGAAGCTTATGCATTAGATTTATTTGTTGAGATTATGGATGGAGGGTATTCTTCTCGTTTGACAAAAGCATTAGTTGAAAGAGACAAAATTGCCTTAGATGTTTTTATTTCTGTAGATATATATAACAAGTATTCTAATCTTATAACTGTTGGAGGCACTTCTAGAGGTAAAGTTTCAATAGAAGATTTCAAAGGAAATATTTTGAGCCAATTCAGCGAGGATTCAATAAATTCGATTACTTATGATGAACTGAATAGTGCTAAATCTAGAATCAAAGCAAAAAACATCTTTAAATTTGATTCTGTTTTTTACCAAGGTATGCAAATTGGTATGTTGGAAACTAAAGATATTAGCTGGAAAGTGCTCGATCAGTATGCCTCAGATATTCAGAAAATAAACTTGGATCAAGTTAAATCTGTGGCAAAAAAATATTTTTTAACAAATGACGTACTTGTAACTGTTTTAAAACCTCAGAAATGAAAAATATTATTATAATAATTTTTGCGTTTTATTCGACCTATTCTTTTTCAGACATAAAGATATCAAAAATCAATTATAATAATGATTATTTATTTGCCCATATTGAAACATTACCTATTGTAGATGTAAGTCTTACATTCAAATCAGGTAGCTCTTATGACGGTCAATATAAGGGTTTGAGTAATATTATGCTTAATACACTTATGAATTCTGATGTAGAAGGAAAAAAACTAATACATCATTTTGAAAATGTAGGGGCTAATTTATCTTACAGTACTAATAGAGAATCTATATCTATAACTATGAGAAGCTTATCAGAAATCACTCAAGTTATTAACCTATCAAAATTAATAAATCAAGCTTTACGTGAAAATAAAATTACTAGAGAGGTTTTTGAACTAGAGAAAGAAAAAATATTACGAACTATATCGGATATCAATAAAAAACCTGATTTAATCTTGCAAAGTAATATTTTTAGTACGATATTTCATAATACGGGTCTAGCACATGACATAGTAGGCACTAGTGAATCTATTCAATCTTTGAGTATTGAAGATATTCTCAAACACAGAAATAAAATCCTATCAATCAATAATATTGAGGTGAATATAGTAGGTGATATTTCTGAAAAAGACTCAATAAAAGTAATATCAAACTTAGTTGAAGGATTCTCTGTAAAAAAGAAATTAGAAGAAAAAAAATATGAATTATCAGCCGCAAATAAACATATTGAATTTGATTCAGAGCAATCTCATTTGGCAATAGTAATACCAACAGTGCCAAGAACACATGAGGATTACTATAATTTGATGGTTGCTAACTATATCTTAGGGGGAAGCGGATTTGGATCTTGGCTTATGGAAGAAATAAGAGAAAAAAGAGGACTATCATATTCTGTATATAGCTACATTTCATCAAATAAAACTCATGGATACTTAAAAATATCATTACAAACTAAAAATGAAAATTTATCTCTTTCCAAGAGCATCATATCTAAACAACTTGAAAGACTAAGAAACTTTAATATTTCAGAAAAAGCAATTAACGATGCTAAGTCCTCTATCTTAAAAAGTTTCGAGATGAGAATAGATACAAACAAGAAGCTACTTAACTTAATATCTGCTATTAATTCACTTGATCTTAATACAAAATACTTTGCAGAATATAGAGAGAAAATTAATAGAGTTGATATAGACACAATCAAAAATGCTCTAGACAAATCAATAGATTTCAGTAGAAAATCTATAATTTCAGTTGGCCGAACAGTTGAAAAATAGACTTAAAATAATCTCAGGCATCTACAAATCAAGACTTATTGAAACATTGGATAAAAAAAATCTTAGACCTACTAAATCTTATATAAGAGAAACTCTATTTAATATTATTGAAGCTCGTAAGTGTAAATCAAGCCTAGAGCTTTTTGCAGGTAGTGCTATCCTATCTTTTGAGGCGCTCTCAAGAGGTATAGATCAGATAACGGTTATCGAAAAGGATAAGAATCTAGTAGCAAAGATTAAATCTAATCTAAAAGCATTAAATGCTAACTTCAGTGAGATTAGCAGTTTGAATGCATGTTCATTTATTAAAAATAATACTTTAAGCAATTACGATCTTATATTTTTAGACCCACCATATAATTCTGGTTTATTAGAAAGAACATTGACTTTATTGAAAGATCATAAGTTTTTACAAAATAATAAATATTTATTCTATGAGAGATCAAAAAATGATAAGGAGGATTATTTTAAGCTTATTAGTGGGACGCATGTAGTTATCAAAGATTTGAGTATTGGTGATGTAAGTTATACAATCTCGAAGAGAAGATAATTATGAAAATAAAAGCTATATACCCAGGAACCTTTGATCCGATTACCTATGGTCATGAAGATTTAGTTAAGCGAGCATCAGCTATTTTTGAATCTGTTATAGTGGCTGTTGCATCTAAAACGCAAAAAAAAACGTTATTCACGGTTGATGAGCGGATGGACATGTGCTCAAAGGTACTAGAAAAATATAATAATGTTGAAGTAATTAAACTTACAGAATTAACTGTGGATCATGCTAAGCAACTAAATGCAAAAGTAATGTTAAGAGGATTGAGGGCCGTTTCTGATTTTGAATATGAAGTTCAGCTTTCAAATCTAAACCGAACTCTAAGTCCAGACATTGAAACAATTTTTTTAAATCCAGATGAAAAATATAGCTTTATATCATCGTCGATAATTAAAGATATAGCAAATCATAAAGGTGAGCTTGATAAATTCTTGGATCCTTATGTAAAGGATATGCTGTTAAGTAAAACTTAAATACTATCTTTTCATAGACTCGAAGAAGTCTGAATTTGTTTTTGTAGATTTTAGTTTATTAAGCATGAATTCCATAGCATCCAATTCATCCATTGAATGCAGAACTTTTCGAAGAATCCATATTTTTTGAAGTTCATCTGGCTCCATTAGCAACTCTTCTCTCCTCGTGCCAGAACGATTAATATTTATCGCTGGGTAAATTCTTTTTTCAGCGATTCTTCTATCTAAATGTACCTCCATATTTCCGGTTCCTTTAAATTCCTCATAAATAACTTCATCCATTTTTGAACCAGTATCTATTAGAGCTGTCGCTAATATTGTAAGGCTTCCACCTTCTTCAACATTTCTAGCTGCACCAAAGAATTTTTTTGGTTTTGTTAGTGCGTTTGCGTCCACGCCTCCAGTTAGTACTTTACCTGATGATGGAGCAAGAGTGTTATAAGCTCGAGCAAGCCTAGTTATAGAATCTAATAATATAATTACATCTTTTTTGTGTTCAACTAATCTTTTAGCTTTCTCTATTACCATTTCTGCCACTTGGACATGTCTATTAGCTGGTTCATCAAAAGTACTAGCAACAACTTCTCCCTTAACCATACGTGACATTTCAGTAACTTCTTCTGGTCTTTCATCAATAAGAAGGACTATTAAGTGCGCGTCAGGATTATTAGAAGTCAGACTTTGTGCTATGTTTTGAAGCATGATTGTTTTTCCTGCTTTAGGAGGTGATATTATAAGCCCCCTTTGTCCTTTCCCTATTGGAGAGGCTATATCTATTAATCTTGCAGAAATATCCTCTGAACTCCCATTTCCTTGTTCAAGACGAAGTCGATTATTTGCATGAAGTGGCGTTAAATTTTCAAAAAGGATTTTGTTTTTAGCACTTTCAGATGTATCAGAATTTATATCATCAACTTTCAAAAGAGCAAAATATCTTTCACTTTCTTTTGGAGGCCTAATTTTTCCATTTATTGTATCACCTGTTCTAAGAGAAAACTTTCTGATTTGACTAGGCGAAACATATATGTCATCTGGCCCTGCTAGATAAGAACTATCTGAAGATCTTAAAAAACCGAATCCATCTTGTAGTATTTCCAAAACACCACCACCAGATATATCTTCACCGCTTGATGAATGATTTTTTAGTATAGTAAAAATTACATCTTGTTTTCTAAGCCTGCTAACATTATCTGCCCCCATACCTTCAGCAATTTTGACAAGCTCTTGTACGGGTTTCTGTTTGAGTTCTGAAAGGTTCATGCTTATAAATTTTTCTCTAAAAAATTAGATAATTCACTTTTTGATAAAACACCAACGCTAGTATCAGCTTTATCTCCGTTTTTAAACAATATCAATGTTGGGATACCCCTTATTCCATATTTTTGCGTATTGGCCGGGTTGTGATCTATATTAAGCTTGACGAATTTAACTCTATCTGAATACTCAGATGCTACTTCATCTATAACTGGCCCAAGAACTTTGCATGGCCCACACCATTCTGCCCAAAAATCTATTAATACAGGTTTATCGGATTGCAGAACTTCTGTATCAAAATTATCATCATTGATATCTATTGCATTACTCATATAACGTCTCCTAAATACATCAGGTAATTGATTGTGTTTGGTTTGATTTGTAATCTTGAGTACCATTATGATTAAATAGTTTGGAATTGATGTCAAGAGATTCTTTAGTCAAGTTTAACTAATTCTGCTAATATGTCGCCATATGAAAATATCAAATGAGAAATTAGTCAGCATTACTTATTCTATCTATGAAAACAATGTCTTACTAGAAAGCACAGATGTTCCTGTAAGTTTTATTTTTGGTAAAGAGACTAATTTAATACCAATAGTAGAAAATTCACTCAAAGGAAAAGTCAAAGGTGATCATATTTCACTTGAAGTGCGTCCAAGTTTAGGATTCGGTGAATATGACAATAAATTAGTATTTTCTGATGACATAGAGAATGTACCAGAGGAATACAGAAAGTTAGGTATGGAAATAGATTTTGCTAGCGAAAGCGGGCAAAAAAGAAAATTTAAGGTTATAAGAATAGATAACAATACAATTACATTTGACGGCAATCATCCGTTCTCGGGAAAACACCTAGTTTACAAGATTAAAATCGTTGATGTAATTAATGCAAAACAGTATGAGAACTGATTAGATCAGACTCATATTTAACACACCATCCATTTTTTCAGCCATTTCAGATTTACCAGTTCTACTATCGCCGATAGTAGCTATGGTGATATCTACTTCTTTAGGATTATTACCGATTCTTTTTCTCTTTTCTGTTGCAGTTTTTTTAATCAACTCTATCATGTCGTGAGCTGCTCTTTCAGGTCCATGATGCTCTACCAGATCTCTTTCTTGAAAACCTCCGGACTTTAGTACGTCATCAGTACTTTCTTTGTAGACGCCTGCCATAAGCATACTGTGTGCGACACCTATTTTCATTTTTCCTTGCTCAACTCTTTTTCTAAAGTTATCAAAG
>MDSZ01030134.1_pt1 | contig 14159 bp, 13 predicted proteins | sample 811201 | NCBI WGS metagenome assembly MDSZ01 (sample SAMN05326647, study PRJNA326480) | marine metagenome | isolation source: seawater | place: Indian Ocean: North | collected 2010
GTTGTTGATTAATGAAAATACTAAAATGAATTTAATAGGTAAAAGCACAATTGATAATTTTGACCAAAGACATCTTTTAGATTGCATTCAAATAGTAAAACATATGCCAGACAGAAAAAAAAATGTAATGGATATAGGTACGGGCGCTGGTCTTCCTGGTGTATTACTATCAATCATTGGGTTCAAAAACCTGCATTTGGTAGAAAAATCACCCAAAAAAAGTGCTTTTCTTGAAAAATGTAAATTACGGCTTGGTCTAAATTTCAATATTCATAATAATTCAATTTCAGATATTTCTGGAATTAATGTCGATTATATTACTGCTAGAGCTTTTGCGCCTATAGAAAAAATTATTTCTTTAACGAAAAAAATTATCAATAAAAGAACAAATTACATTTTGCTAAAGGGAAAGTCGTATTTATTAGAATTAGAAAAACTAAATACTAATAATTATAATTGGAAAATATACCCAAGTATAACATCTGATGAGTCGAAGATTATTGTAGTGATGGGTAAATGATTATCACTATTGCCAATCAAAAAGGTGGAGTAGGCAAAACAACGACTGTTGTTAATCTCGCAACAGCCTTAGCCTCTATAGATAAAAAAGTTTTAGTGATCGATATGGACCCACAGTATAACTCCTCAATGTCTTTTAATAGCTATGATATTAATAAATCTATATACAAAGTCTTTAGTAATGAAGTTGAAATAAATAATTCTATTCAATCTTCACAAATACCAAACCTAGATGTAATTTCTGCATGCGAAGATTTGGCAGCAGCTGAATATGAATTAGCAGATGATGAAAATAGAAATTTTTTACTTAAAGAATATCTAGGCACAATCAAAAATAAATATGATTATGTTTTTATTGATACTCCTCCTACTTTGGGTTTATTAACAATTAGTTCTCTTACAGCAAGCAATGAAGTTCTAATACCAGTACAATGTGAATTTTTTGCATTAGAGGGTTTATCAAAATTAATAAAAACAATTGAAATTGTTAAAAATAATTTAAATTCCAATTTAAAACTGAACGGAATAATTCTAACTATGTATGATAAAAGAAATTCTTTATCTTCCTTGATCGAGAAAGAGGCTAGAGAATATTTTGATATTAATGTCTACAAATTCAATGTTCCAAGAAACGTAACATTATCAGAGGCGCCTAGTCATGGCTTGCCTGCTATCATCTATGATTTAAAATGCTCAGGCTCTCAGGCATATATTGCACTTGCAAAAGAATTTTTAGAAAGGAGTTCAATTAATGGCAATAAATAAAAAATTAGGCAAGGGCCTATCATCTCTTTTGGGGAGCAAGGGGGGCAATAACATCAATACTTCATTCAACAATGAGGACAAAGGACTACTTCTTATACCCATAGAAAAGATTTTCAGAGATGAGCTCCAACCAAGAAAAGAATTCGATCAAGAGAAAATATCTGAATTAGCCCAATCGATAAAAAAAAACGGTTTAATTCAACCTTTAATTCTGCAAAAAAAAGATAAAGAAAATTATATAATTGTTGCAGGTGAGAGAAGGTGGAGAGCCGCACAAGCAGCAAATGTAAAAATATTACCTTCATTGCTCATTCCCAAAGACTTAGATAAAGATGAAGTTTCTCTTATAGAAAACATACAGCGTGAAGACCTTAAAATTTCAGAAGAAGCACAAGCATATCAACGACTAATCGAAAAGAACAACTACACCCACGAGGACCTATCTAACATCGTAGGAAAAAGCAGGTCACACATAACGAATTTATTAAGATTATTAAATTTAGACAGTTACTTTTTTGGATTACTTAATAAAGGTATTATTTCCATGGGCCACGCCAGGACACTTATAGGCAAAAAACCTGAGGATTTTGATAGCGATACTCTTTTACGCATATCGAAAGGTAAAGTGTCTGTTAGGGACTTAGAAAAAAATAACAGAAAGGCGAGTAGGTCTGAACCAAATTTGATTGAAGAAGAGAAAAATCTCAGCAATACAATCGGTTTCAAAACCAAAATTACTTACAACAAAAGAGGAAAAGGAAATATCAAAATCTTTTATGAAAATTTAGAGCAATATAATTTTTTAATTAATAAGTTAAAAAATTAAATTTTTTATAAAATGACTCTTCTTTTATTTTAAAAAAAGTTTCTTTAAGGTCATTATTTTTTTTTAATTGAAATATTGACTTTCTTATTTCTAATATAAAGTTTGTCTTTTGTTTAATAGTTAAGTCATCTAAATAATTAGTGCTATTGATTTGATACTTAGAAATTTCAGAATACGTAAATTGAGGATTATTAATTATATAATTGATTAAATCTTCATTTGAAATTTTTAATTTTTCTTTTAAATAATATTTTATATCAGCTGTATAATTATATCCATTGATAGCATTACATTTACCTTGAAAAATTTTGTAATTTTTGTAATCAGTAAATAAAATCATTTTACTTTCATGTTCAAGTAATTGATCAATAATTTTTTTAGATTGGGTATTTATAATATTTAATTTCTTTTCTTCGAACAAATCCCCAGCTATATCAATATTGCTCGTATCATTTCCAATTATTAATTTTATATTTAATTCGTTTGCCATATAAATAATCACTGTTAAATAGAATGAACATACTTCTTCGTTTACTTGATTTATAATTAAAAGATCTTTCTTATTGTCTTTTAAAAAAAATATTAATTTATCAATATTGTTCATATTGGTTGCAATCCATCTTTGCATAAATAATCTTATTCATAAATCTTCTAACTAAATTTTCAGTATTAATAAATTTTATTTGCTGAGCAGCTTTTTGATTACTAATAAACTTTTCACTTGAGGCATAAATATAAAATTGTGCGATATTATCATTATGTTTATATGCTACACATCCTGATTTTTTGTTAATTATTTGTACTTCTAAATAAGAAACTATTTTTTCCCTATCAGAGGTATTATCAATATTGGTTATATATATGTCGCTGTTATGACTTATAGTTGCCTTTATTTCAAAATTCGACCCCTCATCTTTTACCCCATAACTATTCAAATTGCTCTCTAATATATCAGAAAGAATTAAACCATCATATTCCCCACCAATATAACCTAATTTAAAGTTTAAATTATTTTCTTTAATGTATGACGTTGTGCAAGAGAAAAGAAAACTAGTTAGCAATAATATTAATAATTTTATCTTGGACATTAATGACTTTTTTAATTTCTCTTCCCTCAATCTTACTTTTAATTTTATCTAATTGATAGATTGATTTTAATATGTCTTTTTCTGAATATCCGCGATCAGTACCAATGGTTGTTGCTAATTTTCCATTAATTTGTACTGGGAGTTCAAGTCTATCATTTATCAGCAAACTCTCATTGATCTTGGGCCACTTTATTGTCTTTATATTGCTGTCGAATAACTTTTCAAAAATATGTTCACTTAATCTTGGCAAAATTGGGAATAAACATATTAGGAATTTCTCTGAATAAACACTTTTTCCTAAATAAATTTTATTTTTTTCAAGAAAATTTAAAAGTGTATATATGCTTGCAACACATTTGTTTAATGAAAAATTTAAAATATTTTTTTCCATATCAAATACATATCTTTCAATATTTTTTTTTAATTCACTTTCTTTGTTTATGTCTTTGGCCTTTTCAAAATATCTTATCATTCTGGCAATTAAATTTTTTGAACTTTGTATTCCTTCATCAGTCCATTCAAGCTCTCGATCTGGAGGGGAGTCAGAAATCATAAATATTCTTGTTGCGTCAATCCCGTAATTTTCAAGTATCTCATTGGGCTCAACTACATTTTTTTTTGATTTGGACATCTTTTCCGATGGCCCTTCAATAATTTCCTCTTTGGTTTTTATATTTATTATTTTTCCATTTTTAATAGCTACATCTTTGGGCATTACCCATTCGTTTTTGTTATCTCTGTAAGTTTTATGGGTTATCATTCCTTGAGTAAAAAGTTGTTTGAAAGGTTCATCAATATTTAATTGATAAATATCTCTTAGCGCTTTCATGAAAAATCTTGAATAAAGGAGGTGTAAAATTGCATGCTCTATGCCACCAATATACTTGTCAACTGGTAAATACTTATTTACTTGATCCTTATCAAAGGGCCTATCAAGGGTGTTGTTTAAAAACCTTATATAATACCAAGATGAGTCCACAAAAGTATCTAGAGTATCAGTTTCTCTATAAGCAACTTTACCAGTCTGAGGACACTTTACTTTTCTCCACTCTTCATGGTTCAATAAAGCGTTCCCTTTGCCTTTCAAATCAACATTGTATGGGAGCACGACAGGAAGTTCATTTTTTTCCAATACTCTATATGAGCCATCTTCATAATAAATGACAGGTATTGGGCATCCCCAATATCGTTGTCTTGAGACACCCCAATCTCTTAATTTGTAATTTATCGATTTTTTTCCAATTTGATTTGTTTGTAGATATTGAATAATTTTATCAATAGCATCATCTTTTTTAAGTCCATTTAACAATGGTGAATTGATTAATATACCATCACCTGAATAAGGTAACTCATTTTCATTACAATCAATTACTTTTACAATAGGCAACGAATATTTTTTGGCAAATTCATAATCTCTTTCATCATGAGCAGGGCAACCAAATATTGCACCCTCTCCATAATTATCCAATACAAAATTGGCAACATATACTGGAATCTCAGTATCCTGTATCGGATGCTTGCAATAAATGTTTAGCGGTATCCCAATTTTTTCCTTTTCATCTAAAATATTTGCAAAATTGCTTTTTATTTTTTCTACTTCCTCATTGCTCAAACTATCGCTAACAATTTTGTGATTAATTGAAACCGCTATAAATGTAGCTCCGTAAATTGTATCTGGCCTAGTAGTAAAAATGTTCAAATACTCTTTACTATTGGAAATTTGAAATTTTATTTCAGCACCAACAGATCTACCAATCCAGTTTTTCTGCATAGTTTTAACTTTTTCAGGCCATAAATCTAATTTTTTGAGATCCTCTAGCAGTTCTTCAGCATAATTTGTGATTTTAAAAAACCACTGAGATAAAACTTTTTTTTCCACATTAGCACCTGTCCTCCAACCTTTACCATCTATCACCTGTTCATTTGCTAAAACCGTTTGATCAACAGGGTCCCAATTTACTAACGCATCTTTTTTGTAGGCCAAACCAGCATTGAAAAGGTCTATGAATAATTCTTGTTGGTGCCTGTAATATTCTTCATTACAAGTTGCTAACTCCCTATCCCAGTTTAAATCAAGATCTAATTTTTGAAGTTGATCTTTCATGTTATTGATATTTGAAAGTGTCCAGTCCTGAGGGTGGGTATTAAATTGTATTGCTGCGTTCTCAGCCGGTAGACCAAAAGCATCCCAACCCATCGGGTGTATAACTTCATCACCAATTAATTTATGGTAACGAGCACATATATCACCAATTACATAATTTCTAACATGCCCCATGTGAATATTCCCAGATGGGTATGGGAACATCTCCAAAATATATTTTTTACTCATAAAAATTATTTTGAAAGTTCTTGATTTAGTTTTAAAGTATTAGCTATTTCTAGAATTTTAAGAGTCATCTTTTTCTCTTCATCAATATATGTATTTTGATCAGAATACCAAGAGTCCAAATCTTTAGTTTCACATATTAATTTTACTCTAACACCATTAGATACTAACTCTGTGGAGGTGATATTAATTTTTATAGAGCATCTTTTATTTGGATTTTCTTTTTCGATTATCCAATCTGTGACTATCACGCCTCCTTGCGAGTCAACAATTTTCAGAGAATATGGGTCTAAAAGAGCAAGAGAGGCATTCCATAAATTAGGATTGACGGTTGTACTAGCGTAAACAGTTTCTCCTCCCATTTTTACTTTTTCAATGAGTTCTGTGATGTTAATTGGGTCGTCAACCGTACCGTCTGGGCCGGCCGCTCTTAGTTTGTCCTTACATATTTTTTTTTGCCCCTTTGTGTATTGTCTGTAAGGGTTATCACATTTCCCAAATGTTTTATCAAGCTGTTCTAAATTCTTTTCCATATCACTATTGAAAACGCCTCTACTACAAGAGACAGATACTATGAGAAATAAAGCTAAAGTTAAGAGCTTAACCATGTGCCGATATTATTGAATTTCAATTTCTTATACAAGGTCGAAATAAAAAAAGCCAGGTGGGATATTCCCACCTGGCATTAAAGTAGTTTTAAATTAGATTAGAATGATACTGATGTACCGAAAGCAATAGCTGTTCCGTCTGCATTAGCAGCTGTATCACCAGTTAAGCTTCTTAAGTCTAAGTATACTGAAGCACCACCACCAAGAGCTCTTGATACTGATAAGTCAGCTTGTGTGTGTGACTCACTGTCTGAGTCTTTAGCTGACTGATAGCCTAGAGCAAGAGTAGTATCTGCGTCTAATGACATAGAGTAAGTTGCACCAACAACATCAGAGTCACCAGCAGTAGTTAGGTCACCATGGTTTGCTGTTAATGTCTGTGATGAGTAACCAACAGTTACAGTACCACCACCGACAGCACCGCTCACAGAAGCACCTGCAGATGATTCACCTGAGTCTGAATCAGCTACACCTAGTGTTACTGTGTATCCAGCCATAGGCATAGAGATAGAAGCAGACATTGCTGAGTCAGCGCCTGAAGCATTACTGTTTACTACGCCAAAGTTGTTAGCATTATCATTAGATACGTATGAAACGTTTAATGAAGCAGCGCCAACAGATGTAGTTAACTCAATACCAAGACCGTCATCATCAAGGAATCCAGAAGCAACACTAGTATCTAAGTCACTAGCATCATCAAGAGGACCGTTTACAACACCACCAACTGAACCAGTTGTGTCTGAGATTTCAACATCACCAACTACGATTGTTGCTCCACCAGTTGTGAAAGTAACAGCTTGACCACCAGTAGCAGTTGAACCGCCATCAGCATCATAGTCTTGTGACATAGTCATACCGCCTGAAATACCCATTCCAGAAGCAGTAGTTGTTGACATAGCGAAAGCTACTGTTTGACCAACAGCTAACTCTTCGTCATTTGTGCCTGTACCAGCAGTAGCAATGTATGCAACATTTGCTGAACCTGAAACTGATACGTCTGCTTTTGCTGTAGCTGTAAGAGCTGCACCTAAAGCAGATAATGCAATTATTAGTTTTTTCATAATAATTATTCCTTTCTTAATTATTAGTTTTTAGTTTTAATTAAAACTGTGAAAAATATATCCAAAATTATGCTTTATAGTACTTCAAACTATTTGTTTGTAGCTAAATAGAATAAAATGTTGCATATTTGCAACATTAATTTTGTGACCAATATTTTCTTTGTAAATCAAGGTTTTTAATAAACTCTTGCTTATGATCCTCAAACTCTTCTTTTTTTAAGGAAGATGCATAGATATCTTTGGTAACTTGAAATTTACTGGCTGTTTGAGCAAAGTGTTTTTTTCTTTTGTTTTCATCATAATTACCCTCTAATTCACAGAAAGCCCAAATTTTATTAATAGAATTTTGGGTATCTGATACTAATTCTTCGTAACTAACATCAAGGATATCGTTATTTTTCTCGTTTTGCCAAAGTTTCATGACGTATTCATAATTTGCGTATTGTAGAGCAATTCCAAAGAAACTAGATGACCAAAAAAGTGCGTCCTGAAAGTTTTGCTTAAAGATAGATGTGGCAGTATCCCATGGGTCTCTAAAGATGTGAAGAAATTTTGCACCCGGCAAACTGTTTCTAATAAATTTGTAATATAAATAATTTTCTGGAAGTTTATCAATGTAAAATTTTCTACCATTTTTTTGAATATCAATTATTTCAAGATAATCTTTGCCTAGCCTAGAAAATACATCCTCTTCTTTGGCGTCAGCTAATTTGTTATAAATTATAGGCGGGCATTGAACTGAAAAAAAAATTTTTTCACCACCTGGTACACAATTATCAGCCGTTGCTATTATTGACTCTAAAAGGGTCGTACCTGATCTAGGCATACCAATTATAAAAATAAGACCTTTGCCTTTGTCTTTTGGGATATCGCTTGATATTTCTTCTGTGTCATTGGACTCAAAAAATTTAATTATTTTTTTTATGTAGTTTTGATTTTCATATAATGAATTTCTATGGACACTTAAAATTAGTTGATTTGACTTAACATAATAATCTTCTGATTTTTTTTTATCTACCTTTTGGTAATATTCTGCAAGACAAGAATAAGCACTTGCCTTAGACAAAGTGCCTTTGATAATATCTTTATTATCTACTATCTGATTTAATGCAGTATTAAGAATTTTTAAATTTTCATCTGTGATACCGTTTCTATTATTTCTTAAAACTTTTCTAAACATGTCTCCAAAAAAAATATTTTTTTTTAAGATATTTAGTGAAACTTCATTAAATTTATCTAAGTCACCTTTTGCTAAGAGAATATCAGTGTAAAGATTTAATGTGTCAGCATATTTCAAAATTTCGCTAGACTCTAAGCCACCTCTGAGCTCTATAGATTTCAGAACACATTTCTCTGCTTTTTCATGATCCGGAATATACAGATAGCAATGTGCCATATTATGATAAACCTCAGGTTTATTTTGTTGAATTTTTAAAGCATTGTCACAAAATTTTAAAGATGACCTGAAATCTTGAACTCTATTAAAAATAAAGGATATATTAACATTTACATCATAATCTTGAGGATTCAAATCATAGCATTTATTGAAAGCGACCAATGCCTGATTATATTTTTTTTCTAAAAAGAGAGTTGTTGCCTTTGCTTTGTTCATTGCAAAGGAATTCGGGTTGTTGGTAAGTTCTCGATCTATTTTTTTTAAAGCCTCTCTATAATGACTCTGATTTATTAGATCAATTATTTTTGACAACTCTGTGTTCATGATTTAAGCATATAATAGTAATGAAATTACTAAAGAAAATTAAACTAGAGTACAATACAAAATTATTTAATGATTACATATCTAATCAACAATTTGATTTAGCATATAAATTTGTATTAGACTTAAATGATAAAGATCAAGCTGATTTTTTTCAATTTCTAAAGAGCTGTTATGATAAATTCAATGATATGCCTCATGATTTTTACAAAAAAAAAATAATATGGCTTCTTTCTTATGATTTGCTTGATCTATCTTTCGTTAACAAATTTTTAAATTATTATTTATCAAAACACTCTAAAACATCTTTTGAATATCAAAATTATGCAAATACATTAAGCGATCATTTTGCTAAATATAATTTAGATTACCAAAACGATACTATTACTTTTAACGACTTTGTTAAATATTCTAGTTTATTTCAAAATCTACTTTTATTTAATTGTAAAAAAAATTTTCTTTTTTTAGAGTCTTGTGCATCATTTTTTGAAACAAACCAAAAAAATTATTTTATAAATGCTAATATTACTCATTGTTACTTTTATATTGTAGCAAAACCTGAAAACTTATATTTAAGGTATAAAGATAATTATAAATCTTCAGAAGCTGCTTTTAATGAAATATTTAATTTTAGTGAACAAAATTATTTAAATCCCAAACAAGAGAATCATAAATTTAAAGTTTTTGAAAATCGAACCAATTTGAACACTAATGTAAAATCATGGACTGATATTAATGTAAAGAATACATACAAAGGCAAGGTTATATCTTATCAAAGACTGATAGAGGAAACTGAAGAGGTATTAATTGAAATACTTTTTCACCTCAAGCAATATAACTTTGATTTAGAAATAGATATGGATGACATTAAGAATTATTTAGCCTCTAACCATATTGAGGAGAATATGGAAAGCCAATTATCAAACAATGAAAAAAAATTTCTTAATCGAAATCTTGATCAAACAATTGATTTCTCTCTGTAAATAGTTGAGTATTAATAACAACAATTTAGATTTATTAATTAAAGATTTATCTTTTTACCCTAATACAAAACTTTTAATAGTAACTAAAAATCAAAAAATTGAAGATATATCGGAATTAAATTTAAGAGGATTTAATGTTTTCGGTGAAAACAGAGTCCAAGAGGCGCAAGCAAAATATGAATCTTTTTCTAATTTAAATCAAATAGACCTTCATTTAATAGGCCCACTTCAAACCAATAAAGTCAAAACTGCTTTGAGATTATTTAATGTTATACAAACTATTGACCGCTCTAAGTTGGTTGATGAGATAGCAAAACAATTAAATAATTTATCGATAATTAAAACTAAAGATTTTTATATACAGGTAAATATTGGTGATGAAAAACAAAAGTCTGGAATTCATAAGAAGCATCTGATCGATTTGTATAACTATTCTATTGATAGAAAAATTAATATAGTGGGGTTGATGTGCATTCCTCCCAATATTTCTGATACAAGTGAGTCATTTAAAGAAATGACTGAACTTAGGGATAAAACAAATAAAGACTTAAAGTTGAGCATGGGAATGAGCAATGACTATAAAATTGCTTTAAACTTTCAAACCAATATCATAAGAGTAGGCTCATTAATTTTTAAATGAAATATGTATATACCTTTATTTTAATTTTTATTCTAAATTTATCATATGCAAGTAGCATAAAGTGTGAATTTGAAGAAGTATATCAGGATGGATCTATCCAATCAGGTCATATGTTATTTAATAACGGATTATTGAGATACGAATACAATGACAAACAACTTTTTACGATTATTTATAATAATGATTATTTTGTTATTAGAAATGACAACAATAAAGTTGTAAATAAGTTAAAAAACGACGAAATTTTAAATGAACTTAAATCTATTATTAAAAATTATCCTGAAATTAAGAACACTTATTCAAGAGATGACATTAAAATTGCTATTCAAGATAGTCAGACTATAGATTTTATAAAAAGAGTCTCGATTAAAAGTCAAAAAGTTAATTTAAGTATTTATTTTATAAATTGTAATTTTGAAAATATTCCCAAAGTTTTTTTCCAACCGTTTGCTTTGAAGGAGATTAAATAATGATTTATATTAAGTCTAATAACGATTTTTACCTTAAAAATATTATATTTTCACTTAACCAAAAAGAACTCCCGATAATTAATGATAGATCATCAAAATATTTTTTTGAATTGGATTTGCACTTTGATAATGAAAGCTTAAGAATCAATACATCAAATGAAAAAATTTTTTTGAAACTCCCAATCTCCTTTGAACAATTTTTTTCAGAAATAAAAAAAATATTAATTAATAAGTTTGTGACTATAAAAGATTTTAATTATGGACCTGTAAAACAAAGCATATCTTATAAAGATAAAACTATTCATTTAAATTATATACACAATATAATTATTGCTAATTTAATATTAAATAAAGACTCAGGAATAGATAAATTTCTTTTATATCAATTAATTTGGCCAAACGATAAAGATGCACAAATAAATAAATTAGATACTCATATTACAAATCTAAAAAATAAAGTAGTAAATGAATTAAATATTGATCTTAAGATTATTACAAGCGGCGGAATACTTAAATTAATTATTGATTAAAATATCTCGTTTACCTGCGTGATTGGGAGTGGATACAACACCTCTTTGTTCAAGTGCTTCCATAATTCGAGCAGCTTTATTATACCCAATTTGAAAGTTTCTTTGAAGATAACTAGTAGATGCTTTATTTGATGACTTTATCAAATTTATTGATTTAGATATTAGCTCTTCATCTTCATCACTTAAAGAGTCAAAGTTTTCATCATTATTTTTAATTATCTCATCTAGCTCCTCAAGATAATTGACTTTTTGACTTCTCTTAATCTCCCTTATCAACTTATTCACTTCATTGTCAGATATGAAAGCAGACTGATAACGAATTAAATTAGAGCCATTCTTTGACATTAACATGTCCCCATTACCTAGTAATTGTTCTGCACCAATTTCACCAAGAACAGTTCTGCTATCATATTTACTTGCAACTTGGAAACTAATCCTTGATGGAAAGTTAGCTTTTATGCTTCCTGTTATTATATCAACACTTGGTCTTTGCGTAGCCATGACCAAGTGAATACCACAAGCTCTTGCCATTTGAGCTAACCTTTGGACATAATGCTCTACCTCTTTACCAGCCGTCATCATTAAATCAGCCATCTCATCTATGAATACAATAATAAATGGAAGTTTTTCCAAAGACTTTTGATTGTATCCCTCTAAGCTTCTTGTGCTCTCTTCATTCATTAAAGAATATCGTCTTTCCATTTCCTTACACACCCATTTCAAGGCAATAATAGCTTTTTTAGGTTCGGTAACTACTGGGGTTAGAAGATGAGCTATATCATTGTAAACACTGAGCTCTAACATCTTTGGGTCTATTAATATTAATCTCAAATCTTCTGGTGAAAATTTATATAAAATACTTGCCAATAAAGTATTTATGAAAACAGATTTTCCTGATCCAGTCGTCCCTGCAACAAGAAGATGAGGAGTTTTGCTTAGATCAATAACTTCAATATTGCCAGATATATCTTTACCAATACATATGGGTATTTTATGAGTAGCTCCTGTAAAATTACTGTGACTTAAAAGCTCTTTAATGGTTACTGTTTCTCTTTGTGAGTTTGGCACCTCAACACCAAGATATTGCGTTCCATAAATTTGGGCAATTCTTACAGCACCAACGCCCATACTTCGAGAAATATCTCCAGCTAAATTAATTATAGTATTAATTTTTGTTCCTGCTGATGGCAATATTTCAAACAACGTAACTACAGGGCCAAGCCTCACATTAACAACTTTAATTTCTATATTAAAGTCAGCAAAAACATTTTCTAATAAAGCACAACTTTCCTCAATATTTTTTGAGTCATCTTTCTTGCCCCTTGTTGTTATGTCTGAGTCAAGAATATCTAAAGAAGGCGAAGAATAATCATTTTCTTTAATTTCTTTTTTGTAAGTGTTTTGGTTTTCAAATTGAACATCATCTTCATAGTTTATTGTATTCTTAATTATTGGTTCTTTTTTTATTGTATTTTTCTCTTCTAAATTATTTGAAAGTGTAAAAAGTTTACTAAAATTTAATTTGCGAAACTTTAAAATTTGAAAAATATTTTGTGAGAAAAAAAACAATAAAAGTCCAGTTATTGATAGAAAATAACTAATATAATTATTTTTGTGAAAATAATATATTTGATCAGCAAAAAATCCCCAAGTTTCAATATTGCTATAAAATGGAATAGTAAATTTCCATAGAATTAAAGATTGAGGTATTAGCAATAAACTTAAAATAAAAATTAACAATCTTATAAATAGGAATCTAGGACTCTTATTAATAAATATAAGAGTTGGATAGAAAATAAAAAAAATAACAAAAGAATATGCCAAAATTCCAAATGTATAAAAAAAGAAACTAGCGGTATATGACCCCACAACACCAAAAAAATTATTTGTAGGGTTATTTGTAATTGTTAATAATGAGTTATCATTAATATCAAAAGTCAGAAATGAAATTAAAAAAAAAATAGCAACTAGAAGTAGAAAAATGGCGTAAATGTATTTAAAAAATAATATAATTTTATCGGTTAGAATTTCAGGAAAATACTTTTTGCTCATGACCCAATTTAAATATATTCACCAAAATGAAAAATAAAATACATAATTATGATTTTTTAGTAGCAGGTGCGGGCTTAATTGGATCTTTGGCCGCCCTTAATCTAATTCATATGGGATATAAAGTTTTAGTTATCGATAAAAATATTAAAAAAATATCTGATAAAAGGACTTTAGCTGTAAATGCAAATTCTAAAGATTTTTTATCTAACTTAGGCCTGTGGGATCAGTTAATAAGTAAACCCCAAAAAATTGATAAGATTGTAATTAAAGACTCTATTAATAAATCGCCATTAATTTTTGAAAATAAAGAAGAAGAAATGGGCAATGTAATTATGAACAGTGAATTACTAAAAGCTGCGAGAAAATTTCTTTTGAGTAAAAAAATAATAATTCAACTGAAAGATTTTGAAATATCTCAAATCAAATCAAATCAAATTTTAATTTTCAATGGCAAAAAATATCTATTTAAAAATATTATTTTAAGTGTTGGAAAAAAATTTTCAGATGAAAAAATAATTAAAAAAATATCATTCCCCAATAATCATCATTCTTATGTTGGTTTTTTTAATCA
>MDSZ01176715.1_pt1 | contig 14158 bp, 11 predicted proteins | sample 811201 | NCBI WGS metagenome assembly MDSZ01 (sample SAMN05326647, study PRJNA326480) | marine metagenome | isolation source: seawater | place: Indian Ocean: North | collected 2010
TGAGTAGCGGGGACAGGACTCGAACCTGCGACCTTTGGGTTATGAGCCCAACGAGCTACCAACTGCTCCACCCCGCGATATTAGACAGCAAATATACATCTATTCTGTTTTTTTAAAAGCATTTTATTAGAATTATTTAAAATAATCAAAAAGAGTATTTTTGTGTTTATGGTTACAGTAAATAACTTATCTCTATACTTTGGTGGTCAGGATATATTTAAAGATATTTCTTTTATGGTTAATAAGGGGGATAAAATAGGTTTGACAGGTAAAAATGGCGCAGGTAAGTCAACATTACTAAAGCTTTTATCTAAAGAGATTAAACCAAAATCTGGTGATATATCTACTCCAAAAGGCTTAAAAGTAGGATTTCTTAGACAAGATTTAGATTTTGAAGATGGCCGAACTGTTGTTGAAGAAGCAAAGATTGCTTTTGAATCATTAAATGCTATAGAGTTAAAGATGAAAGAGGTTAATAAGCAGCTTATTGAACGTAATGATTATGAAAGTAAAGAATATCTTCAAATCATTAATGAGTTTAATTTTTTAGAGGAAAGTTTTCGAATGCAAGGTGGTCATGATACTTCATCAAGGATTAGTCAGGTTTTATCAGGGTTAGGTTTTGAAAAATATGATTTTGATCGTCAAACAACAGAATTTAGTGGGGGTTGGCGCATGAGAATAGAATTAGCGAAGATTTTATTAAAACAACCTGATTTATTATTATTAGACGAGCCTACTAATCATTTAGATATAGAGTCTATTATGTGGTTAGAGAATTGGCTTGCTAACTATACAGGAGCAATTGTTTTAGTTTCACATGATAGATTTTTTTTAGATCAGTCAACAAATAGAACTATTGAAATAGCATTTTCTAAGATTAATGATTATCGAGCATCTTATACTAAATACCTTAATTTACGTAAGGATAGAATTGAAAAACAAATTCAAGCAAAGAAGAATCAAGACAAATATATTCAGGAAACTAAGGTGTTAATAGATAAATTTAGAGCTAAGAAAAATAAAGCTGCTTTTGCTCAAACTCTTATTAAAAAACTTGAAAGATTAGATATTATCAATGTAGAGGAGGAGGATTATTCAAGTATAAATTTTAGTTTTTCTGCAGTTCCTCATTCAGGAAAAGTAACTCTTAAGATTGAGGATGCTTCTAAGAATTATGGTGATTTAAAGGTTTTAAATAATATTAATCTTGAAGTGGTAAGGGGAGATAGAATTGCATTTGTAGGTAAAAATGGAGAAGGAAAATCTACATTGGCAAAAATGATTGTTAATGAAGTTGAGTTTAATGGAAAAATTGATTTAGGATATCAAGTTAAAATGGGATATTATGCACAGAATCAAGCAGAATTTCTAGATGAAGATCTGACAGTTTTAGAGACTATAGAGGAGGCTGCTGTTGAAGAAAACTCGGGTAAAGCTCGTTCAATATTAGGGTCATTTTTATTTAGTAAGGATGATGTTAACAAGAAAATTAAAGTTCTTTCTGGTGGAGAAAGGGCTAGAGTAGCACTTTGTAAATTGTTATTAGAGCCTTATAACTTATTGATAATGGATGAGCCAACCAATCACTTAGATATTACATCAAAGAAGTTATTAAAAAAAGCATTATTAAATTATGATGGTAGTTTAATTGTTGTCTCTCATGACCGTGAATTTTTGCAAGATCTTACTGATAAGGTATATGAATTTAAAGATCAAAATATAAGAGAGTATATTGGAGATATTGATACTTTTCTCAGAGAAAAAGAATTTAAGAATTTTAAGCAATTAGAGAGCTCTCAAAAAAAACAAAAAAATATTAATAAAGATAAATTAGTAGAGCGTTTATCTTATGATGAAAGAAAGATGCTTCAGAAAAAAATAAGAAAATTTCAAAATAAAATTTCTAAACTGGAAAGTTTGATTTCTACATTAGAGAAACAACAAAGATCTATTGATAAGGATTTATCTGATCCAGAAAAATTTAAAGAGTTATCTCAGAAGAAGGATTTTTTTGAAGAATATGATAAAAACCAAAATAAGCTAGAGGAATTAGTAAAAGAATGGGAACAGGCTAATATAGATTTTGATTCCATAAAAATTAAATAATAATTACCTACTTTTGTTTAAAATTCTCTTCATGAAAAAAATTATTTTATTATCATTTTTAAGTTGTGTATTTCTATTAAGCGTATTTGGTCAAAATAATAAGGTAGGAGGAAAATATGTTTATGAGTTTAGAGATGGCACCACAGTAATAGGAACGTTTATTAAGCAAGAATCAGGAAATATATACATAACAAATTCTGATGGAAAAGAGACATATATTCCAGAGATTATGGTGGTTAATATTATTAGTTTTGATGACTCAAAAGTAGTAGATGGAGAATATTGGTTTCCAAATTTACATGATTCTAGGTATTTTTTCTCTCCAACAGCATTTGGTTTAGAAAGAGGAGAGGGGTATTATAGCACTTCATATTTTATGTTATGGCAAGCTCAAATGGGGCTAACTGATAACTTCTCTATAGGAGCAGGTACCACACCACTTGGAGTGCCTATTATGCTAAATTTTAAAATTACCGGAAATATTGCTGAAAAATCTAATATGGCTTATGGATGGCTTTTTGTAGGTGACAGATCAGATGGGGATATATTACAGTTAAATATGCCATTTGCAGTTTATACAAGAGGGACAAAGGAAAATAATTTTACAATAGGAACTGGCTTAGCATTTAATAAAGATTATGATTTAGATAGTGAGCATATTGTAATAAATATTGCAGCGACACAGAGATTAGCTAAAAGATTTTCATTTGTTTTTGAAACATGGGTGTTTAATGCTTTTAGTGAAAATGATGTAAGTTTATTGGGCGGCCCTGGTATTAGATATTTTCGAAAGATTAATCGTGTTACAGCTAGAAACGGTGCTGGAGCCAGTACTTGGGATTTACAGTTTCTTACTTTTCCAGAATTATGGGATGCAGATTCAGGAATGTTATTCATTCCAATGGCCGGTAGATCTTGGAAGTTTTAAATATTAATTCAGTTATTTTAGTATAGTATTAGCATCACTCTTTTTTGTTTCTTTGCACAATGGAACACAAATCAGGATTTGTAAATATAATAGGAAATCCAAATGTGGGTAAATCCACTTTGATGAATGCTTTAATAGGTCAGAAGTTATCTATTGTTACAAGTAAAGTTCAAACAACTAGACATCGAATATTAGGAATATTAAATGATACTAATTATCAAATTGTTTTTTCTGATACTCCTGGTATTATTAAACCAAATTACAAGTTACAAGAAAGTATGATGAAATTTGTTTATTCATCATTTAATGATGCAGATATTATAGTCTATATGATTGAGGTAGGAGGAAGTGGTTTAAGTGAAAAATTAGTTTATAATAAACTAAAAAATATTTCAACTCCATTATTAATTTTGTTAAATAAGATTGATCTTTTTGATCAGGATTATGTTTTAAAAGAGATTGAAAAATTGCAGCGCAAATTTAGTTCTGCGAATATTTTGCCTATTTCTGCCCTTAATAATTTTAATTTAGATAAAGTGAAAGAGATTTTAGTTAATTTGTTGCCAGTTTCACCTGCTTATTATGATAAGAATGCTATTACTGATAAAAATGAAAGATTTTTTGTTGAAGAGATAATTCGTGAAAAGATATTAAAACATTATAAAAAAGAAATTCCTTATTCTGTACAGGTCAAAGTGGAGAGTTTTATTGAAGAAGAAAAAATTATTAATATAAGGGCTATAATTTATGTTATGAGAGAGAGTCAAAAGCGCATAATTATTGGTCATAAGGGAATGGGGTTAAAACGTATTGGTACTGAGGCAAGAAAAGATATTGAGAAAATGTGTGATAAACAAGTTTTTTTAGAAACACCTGTGAAGGTTGATAAAAATTGGCGAAATGACACAAAAAAAATTAAAAATTTTGGGTATTAGATTATGAGCAATATAGTAGCAATAGTTGGGAGGCCAAATGTTGGTAAGTCTACCATGTTTAATAGATTAACACAAAGCAGGCATGCAATAACTGATGAAATAAGTGGAGTAACTAGGGATAGGCATTATGGTAAGTCAGAATGGAATGGATATGTTTTTTCATTAATTGATACAGGTGGTTATGTTCAAGGAAGTGATGATATTTTTGAGTCAGAAATTAGAAAACAGGTTGAGTTAGCTATTGATGAGGCAAATGTAATTTTATTTTTAGTTGATGCTCAGTCCGGTATTACAGATTTAGATCAATCTGTTGCAAAACTACTTAGAAAGACAAGTAAAAAAGTAGTGTTATGTGCTAATAAAGTTGATAATAAAAAATTGTTAGAAGAATCAGTTGAGTTTTATAATTTAGGAATGGGTGATTTTGTACCTGTTTCTTCTATTAGTGGTAGTGGTACAGGAGATTTATTAGATAAATTAGTTAGTCATTTTCAGCAAGTGCCAAATGATAAAATGGATGATTTGCCAAAGTTTGCAATTATAGGAAGACCAAATGTTGGAAAATCTTCTTTTATAAATTCATTAATTGGTAAAGAACAAAATATAGTTACTGATATTGCTGGAACAACTAGAGATTCATTAAACACAAAATTTAACAAGTTTGGATTTGATTTTACTTTAGTTGATACTGCAGGATTAAGGAAGAAAAGAAATGTTCAAGAAGATTTAGAGTTTTATTCAGTTATGCGTTCAATTAGGGCTATTGAGAATGCAGATGTTTGTATTCATATAATTGATGCTACTAGAGGTTTTGAAGCTCAAGACCAAAGAATTTTTCATATTGCCGACAGAAATTATAAAGGTATAGTTATTCTAGTTAATAAGTGGGATCTAGCACAAAAGGATACAGATTCTTCAAAAATTTTTGAAGAAAAGATCAAGAAAAAAATATCTCCTTTTGTAGATGTGCCTATTATATTTGTGTCAGCACTTCATAAACAAAGATTATTAAAAGGTTTGGACTTAGCGATAGATGTATATAAGAATAGAAAACAGAGAATATCAACCTCAGTTTTGAACCAAACAATGTTGCCTCTAATAGAGAGTAAGCCCCCTCCAGCAATTAAGGGTAAGTATATTAAAATAAAATATTGTACGCAGTTGCCAGTTGAAGTGCCTACATTTGTGTTTTTTGCTAATCTTCCACAATATATTAAGGAACCTTATAAACGTTATATTGAGAATCAATTACGTCAAGAGTTTGATTTTTCAGGAGTACCTATTAGAATTTATTTTAGAAAGAAATAAATTTCTTAACTTGCGAAAAAAACATGAAATATTTTATCTCTCTTATATTCTTATTAAGCCTATTATGTTCGTGTGGTCCCAATGTTGCTTTTATAAATCCCCAGCCAATTTTTTTAGATAATCTTAAAGAAATTCCTGAAGAATATCAAGGGTCTTTTTTTGATTTACAATATCCTAATGAGGATCCTATAATTGTTACTGAAAATTCGATTGAAATAAATGGTATTGAGCTAGATAGTTTTGTTGTTAAATCTCAGGGTAATTATTTGTACTTTAATATAGTTAATCCTGATGGTTATTTTGAATTGTATGTTGCTAGAATTGTGAGTTACATGGGAGAGGAAAATATACAAGTTATGACCGTCTCTCTTGATAAAGAAGATTTAAAATATTTTGATTTAGAATTTATAAAATATGATGATGATCGTGAGGATGATTATGTGATTGAAGGATATGTTTTAGATGATCTAAATGTAAATCAACTTAATTTGTATAGAAAGTTGGGTTATGAAGATATAAAAAAGCAGAAGAGGTTTTCTTCTCAATTTAAGAAAGTAAAATAATAACTTAATTTATAAAATCATGAGAAAAATTAGTACAGCTTTAATATTTATGTTAATATATTCATTTGCTTTTACACAGTCAAATAAAGATATATTAGGAGAATGGTATACTGCTGATAAAGACGCAATAGTTACAATATTTGTTGATGGTAAAACTATTGCTGGAAAGACAACATGGATGAAAGAGCCACTAGATAATCAGGGTAATCCTAAGTTAGATAAAGAAAATCCAGATGAGAGTTTGAGAACTAGAAAGCGTTTAGGCTTGAAGATTATGCAAGGTTTTATATATAAAGGAAATAATACTTGGGAGGATGGTAGAATATATAAACCTTCAAATGGGAAAACATACGGAGGAACTGCTACATTGGTTGATCAAAATACCTTAGAATTAGAAGGCTATTTAATAAGCTTACCATTTATTGGAAAAAAATCTACTTGGTCTAGGAAATTATAATGATTTAATATTCTGTTATAAAAAAAGCAAACCATATGGTTTGCTTTTTTGTTTTAGCGATTGATAAATTAATTAATACTAATTAATTCAACTTCAAATATAAGAGTTGCTCCAGGTCCAATGACACCTCCAGCACCTCTTTCTCCATATGCTAAGTTAGAAGGGATGGTTAGCTTCCATTTATCACCCACACTCATTAATTGGAGCGCTTCTACCCATCCTGGAATAACTTGATTAACTCCAAATTGAGCTGGTTCTCCTCTATCTACAGAACTATCAAACACAGTACCATCAATCAGTGTTCCATGATAATGAACTGTTACTTTATCTGAAGCTTGTGGTTTTTGTCCATTTCCTGAAGTGATTATTTCGTATTGTAGCCCACTTTCAGTAGTTGTTACACCTTCTTTATTTCCATTTTCTTCAAGATAAATTGCTCCTTCTTCATTTGCTTTTGATTGTTTCTCTTGTTGTATTTTTGCGAAATATTCTTGGAGAATTTCGATGCTTTCTTCTTCTGATATTTCTAAATCATTTTCTTGAAAAACATCATTAAATGCATTTGCAATTTGATCTGTATCAATAGTTTCTAATCCCTGTGCTTTTACTCCTGTCGCTACATTAATACCTAAGCTATAGCTTACGTTCTCAATTTCTGTTTCTGGTGCTTTTGTGTTTTGATTATCTGAGCAAGAGCTTATGATGATTATAAGACTTAGTGCTAACAATCTTTTTGTTTTTTTCATTATAATATTGTTTTTGTGTTTCTAAAATTGTTAGCAAAACTACAATATATTGTTTGTTTTTCATCTATTAAACACACTACATTTTTTATATTTGATGTTTAATTTTTCTTTTGCATGAATATAGTTAGTACACCAATAGAAGGACTTGTAGTTTTTGAGCCCAAAGTTTTTTTAGATGATCGAGGATATTTTTTTGAGAGCTGGAATGAAAATTTTTTAAAGCAGTATGGACTAGAATTACAGTTTGTTCAGGACAATCAATCGTCTTCTAAGAAAAATGTTTTAAGAGGCTTACATTTTCAGAATCCACCTCATGAACAAGGTAAGCTAGTTAGGGTTGTTAAAGGTAAAGTGTTAGATGTAGTTGTTGATATACGAAAAGATTCAGTAACTTATGGAAGAAGTTTTTCTATTGAATTGTCTGAATATAATAAAATAGTATTTTGGATCCCTCCCGGTTTTGCTCATGGCTTTTTAAGTCTTGAAGATGATACGATATTTTGTTATAAATGTACCGGAGAGTACAATAAAAAATCAGAAGGAAATTTGCTTTGGAATGATCCTAATTTGGATATTGATTGGGGGATTGATAATCCTATAATTTCAGAAAAGGATTTGCAAGGAATAAATTTCACAGATTTTATAAGTCAATTTTAGAATGAAGAATAAAATTTGGTTGACTTTATCGTTATTTATTTTTCTTTTTTTCGTTTTTGGAATGTTTATTTATTCAGTTAAATTAACTGATGATGAAAATTATTTAAGAGATTTTAATGATAAATATCAGATATTTTCAATTTTACATCCTCCATCTTTTAGTTTTGCTAGTGAGTATGCTCCCACACATTCTTCTGAAATTTTTGAAAGAATAGATAAACAAATGTTGAAAAATATTTATTGGCAATCTAATACCTTGTTGTATTTTAAACGAGCAAATAAATATTTTCCAATTATAGAGCCCATTTTAAGTAAACATAATATACCAGATGATTTTAAATATTTAGCATTAGTAGAGAGCGGATTACAAAATGTGGTTTCTCCAGCTGGAGCAGCAGGTTTTTGGCAAATATTAAAGTCTACAGCACGTGAGTATGGTTTAGAGGTTAATATTGCAATTGATGAGCGTTATAATTTAGAATTATCTACAGAGTTTGCATGTAAATATTTAAAAGAAGCATATAATCAGTTTGGTACATGGACAATGGCTGCTGCTGCATATAATATGGGAAAGAATGGGCTTCAGAGAAGGGTTATAGAGCAAAATACGAATAATTATTATAATTTAAAATTAAATACTGAAACTGCAGAGTACGTATTTCGCATAATCGCAGTTAAAGAGATTATGGAAAACCCTAGAAAATATGGTTTTGTTTTGAGATCTAAAGATTTATATACTATGCCAGTATATCGAACTATTAAGGTTGATTCTACTATTAGTGATTTAAATAATTTTGCTATATCTAATTCAATAAATTATAAATTACTTAAAGAATTTAATCCATGGCTTAGAACTACTTCTTTACCAGACGAATCGAGAAAAATGTATACTATAAAAATTCCATTAGATACAGTGTCATTAGTTTTTGATGATTTAAAATTAAACAATGATTCTTTAAGATAGTATGGCAAAATTAAAAGATGAGATATCCATATATGGAGCTCAAGTTCATAATCTCAAAAATATAGATCTTAACATTCCTAGAAATAAATTAGTTGTATTTACGGGAAAGAGCGGTAGCGGTAAATCTTCATTAGCGTTTAACACAATACATGCAGAAGGACAAAGAAGATATTTGGAAACATTTAATGCATATGCTAGACAATTTATTGGTAAAATGGAACGTCCTAAGGTTGATAAAATTAGTGGATTAAGCCCTGTTGTTGCTATTGAACAAAAGACTACATCTAAGAATCCTCGATCTACAGTAGGTACAATTACAGAAATTTATGATTATTTAAGATTATTGTATGCAAGAGTAGGGATTGCTTATTCTTACAAGACAGGAAAGAAAATGACTTGTTTTACAGATCAAGAAATTTTAGATTTAATCTGTTCAGATTTTGATTCTAAATTAGTTACTATTCTAGCCCCTATAATACGTTCACGTAAGGGAAATTATATTGATCTTTTTAGAAAATTATCTCAAAAAGGATATTTAAAAGCTAGAGTTAATGGAGATATTGTTGATATCTCAGATGTAAAATTAGATCGCTATAAGACACATGATATTGAGCTGGTGATTGATCGTATAACAGTTAATTCAAAAGATAATATTCGATTATTCTCTTCATTAAAAACAGCATTGAAAGCTGGTAATGGGCTAATCATGATAATTGATAATTATTCTAATAATATTAGATACTTTTCTACAGATTTAATGTGTTCAGATACAGGAATAGCTTATAAGAATCCTGAGCCTAATTCTTTTTCTTTTAATTCTCCAAAAGGAGCATGTCCTAAATGTAAAGGATTAGGTATATATAAGTCAGTTGATATAGATAAGATATTTCCAGATAAAAGATTAAGTATCAATAATGGAGGTATTGCTCCCATTGCTAACCGTAAGGCTAATTGGTTATTGTCACAAGTTGAAATTATTGGTCGGAAGTTTAATTTCAATTTAAATACTCCTATAAAAGATATATCTGATGAAGGAATTAATTCTATATTATATGGCATTCATGATAGTATAAAAATAAACTTAAAATCAGCAGGAATATCTAAGATTATAAACATAAGTTTTGATGGTATTGTTAACTTTATTAATACGCAAAGTAATGATTCATATACAAAATCTATAAAGAGATGGGCAAGTAAATATATGTCAGAAAATGATTGTAAAGAGTGTAAGGGAAGTAGATTGAATATTGAATCCTCCAATTATAAAATAGTAAATAAGGCTATTAATGAAGTTTCTAGGATGGATATGACAACTTTTTATAATTGGATAAAATTAGTTGAAAAATCTTGTGATAAAAATGATTTAATAGTTGCAAAACAAATATTAAGAGAATTACAAAAACGAGTTGAATTTATTATTGATGTAGGATTATCATATCTTTCTATAGATAGATCTGCCAAAACATTAAGTGGAGGAGAAGCGCAGAGAATTCGCTTGGCTACTCAGATAGGTACTCGATTAACAAATGTACTTTATATTTTGGATGAACCAAGTATTGGATTACATCAGAGGGATAATTTTAAATTAATTAACTCTTTAAAAGAATTAAGAGATATTGGAAATTCTGTAATTGTTGTTGAGCATGATAAAGACATGATTAAATCAGCTGATTTTATAGTAGATTTAGGACCTGGTGCAGGAGAGTACGGTGGTCATATTGTTTTTAAGGGAACATATGATGAAATGTTAAAAAATAATACAGTTACTTCTGATTATTTAAATGGATCTAGAAAAATTGACTTGCCAAAAAAGAGAAGAAAAGGTAATGGAGATAGTTTAAATTTAAAAGGAGCTCAAGGTAATAATCTTAAAAGTATAGATGTAAAAATTCCATTAGGTATTTTTTGTTGTATTACAGGTGTGTCTGGAAGTGGTAAGTCAACATTAGTCAATGAAACATTATATCCAATATTAAATAAGCATTTTTATAGGAGTGAAAAAGATCCTTTGCCATACACTAGTATAGATGGTTTAGATTATTTAGATAAAGTTATTCAAGTAGACCAATCACCAATTGGTAGAACGCCACGATCTAATGCTGTAACATATACAGGTATTTTTTCAGATATTAGAAATTTATTTTCAGATCTTGAAGAATCAAAAATTAGAGGTTATAAGGCTGGGAGATTTTCATTTAATGTCCAAGGTGGTAGATGTGAAAGTTGCAAAGGGGGAGGTGTAAAAATTATAGAAATGAATTTTTTGCCGGAGGTTGAGATTGATTGTGAAGATTGTAATGGTAGGAGATATAATAGAGAAACCTTGGAGGTTCGTTATAAAGGAAAATCAATTTCAGATGTATTAGATATGACAGTTAATCAAGCAGTTGAATTTTTTGAAACAATACCTTTTCTTTATCGTAAGATTAAAACATTAAAAGATGTTGGTTTAGGTTATATATCATTGGGTCAATCAGCTACTACTTTAAGTGGTGGAGAAGCTCAAAGAATTAAACTGGCTGCTGAATTATCAAAAAAGAGTACAGGTAAGACTTTTTATATCTTAGACGAACCAACTACAGGATTACATTTTGAGGATATTAAAGTTCTTATTTCAGTGTTAGAACATCTTATTTCTAAGGGTAATACGGTATTAGTTATAGAACATAATATGGATGTAATAAAGAAGGCAGACTATATTATAGATATAGGTAAAGAAGGTGGTAAAGAAGGTGGTTATATAATGTGTCAAGGTACTCCAGAAGAAATTGTAGAGTGTGAAACAAGTTACACTGCACAGTATCTTAAACAAGAATTAGATTCAAAAGGTTATTAAAAAATGTTATTATGAATGAAGAAGATAAAAAAATTAGAAAGGCATTTAATCAAAAAAATTGGAATGCTATAAGAACTTCTGATTCATGGCAGATTTTCAAAATTATGTCGGAATTTGTAGAGGGTTTTGAGACTATGTCAAAGATAGGTCCTTGTGTCTCTGTATTTGGATCAGCTAGGACGAAATCTGATAATAAATTCTATCAACAAGCTGAACAGGTTGGTTATTTACTTACTCAAAAGGGTTATGGAGTTATAACAGGAGGAGGTCCAGGAATAATGGAAGCTGCTAATAAAGGAGCAGAAAGAGGTGGAGGTAAGTCAGTTGGGTTAAATATTGAATTGCCTTTTGAACAGTCTCATAATGATTATATAGATAGTGATAAGCTATTAAATTTTGATTATTTTTTTGTGAGGAAGGTTATGTTTGTAAAGTATGCTCAAGGATTTATTGTATTGCCTGGTGGTGTAGGCACTCTTGATGAATTATTTGAAGCTATTACTTTGATACAAACGGGAAAAATAGGTAAATTCCCTATAGTGCTTTTAGGTAAGGAATATTGGAAAGGTATGTTAGATTGGATTCAGGATATTATGTTAAGATCTGAGGAGAATATTAGTCCTGAAGATTTAGATTTATTTCATGTTGTTGGCTCCCCAGAGGAGGCGGTTGAAATTATTGAAGATTTTTATAAGAAATATATGTTGAAACCTAATTTTTAGTATAAATGATCGCGTTCTGATTTTTTTATTATTTTTACCAGCAATATAAAATTATATTCAATGAATCCATTTTTCAAAAAAATTTTTTTGTTTTTTCTTTTGTTATTTTGCTTAGATACTTCGGCTCAGGATGATATATTTACAGAGAAAAGAGAGAAAAATAATCAGCCAACATTTTTTATAGGTTCTGGTTTATATACACTTAATGGAGATATTAAAAATGAGAATTCAGGCCTTTTAAAAGGATCATCAGGTGTTTATGCTGGTATCAAATTTGATGTATTGAAAAATATAGATTTATCTTTTTCACTGATTAAGAATTCATTTTCCGCTAATAATCAAGTAGAAAGTTTTTCTTCTGAAATTAATGGTGTTGGATTGCATTTAGGTTATGTTCCTAATTGGAGATTGAAGTTTTTGAAGCTTCAACCAATATTTTCATTAGGTCTTGAACAGTATGGTGTTAGTACAATAATTAATGGAGAAAGTAAAGATGGATCAAGTATGTTTGCGGTTGCTAGTAGGCTTGGTATTAGAATGGATTTTACTGATAGATTAAAGTTTGATATTACTACAAGTTCTGGAATTGCGTTTGGTGATATTGACATGTCATCTTCAGAAGAAAATGATGGATTTAGATCATTGAATTTTACTATTCATTATGATTTGTTTGCTGGTTCAGGAAAGAAAAAAGATGGTTTTTCTAATAATAACTATTATGAAGATGTTGATTTTGAAAAGTTAGAAAATGAAGATGAGGATAGTGATTTAGTCTTAGATATTGATGATTATTGTCCTGGAACACCTTTAGGAGTCAAGGTTGATGCCAATGGATGCCCTCTGGATAACGATAAAGATGGAATACCAAATTATTTAGACAAACAAAAAGATACTCCACTAGGTTCTATTGTTGATGAAAATGGGGTTAGTTTAACTGCAGATAAGTATTATGGCATGTATTCAGATTATGAAGTTGCTTCTAGAAAATATGCTAATTTTTATAATGAATTGGAGATACAAAGAGAGGATTATAAGACAGTAGATGAATATCTGATAGCTAGAGCTAATGCTTTTAATAAAGCTTACAACGAATCTTTAAGACTGAATCAGACTGTAGAGACTTTAGTATACAAAGTTAAAATCGGTGAGTTTAAAGAGGCAATTCCTCCTAAGATTCAAAATAGCTTATTAAGCTTTAATGATTTAGAAAGTTTTACAATGACTAGTGATGTTGTTCTATATTCTGTGGGTAGTTATAGTAATTTGCAAGATGCGATGCAAAGACAAAGAAGTTTAGAAGATAAAGGGTTTTTAAATACAGAGATTTTAGTAGATAATAATGGAGAGGTATCTAAGTATGTTCCTTTTGTCCCTGCAAATGATATTGTTGATGTTGAGGCTGCTATTACAGATACTATTCAAGACAGTTTATCGATTAATGAAAGTATAGCTAAAGAAGAGTTAGGTGATGTTAGTTCAATAATATATAGAATACAAATAGGAGCATTTAATGTACCATTGCCTGATGCTGTTTTTCAAGGGGTAGATAATTTACTTTCATTTACAGGTAAAGATGGATTTATTAGATATATGGCTGGTTCTTTTTCTGATTATCAAGGCGCCATTGATTATCAAGCGCAAATGAGAGCTAGAGGGTTTTCGGATGCTTTTATTGTAACTTTTCAAGATGGTAATAGGATTGGTTTAGATATAGCAATAAAAAATAATAATGTTAAAATAAATCAGACAAAAGAGTCTAATCAATCATCGGTTGACTTTAAATTTACGGTACAGATAATGGTCTCAGAAAGTGCAGTTTCAGCAGATGATATAGCGTTGATGGCTAAATTAGGTAAAATTGATAAGAGAGCTACTGGTTCTGACATGTATGAATATTATGCAGGAACATATTCTTCTTTTAAGGAAGCAAACA
>MDSZ01179692.1_pt1 | contig 14155 bp, 14 predicted proteins | sample 811201 | NCBI WGS metagenome assembly MDSZ01 (sample SAMN05326647, study PRJNA326480) | marine metagenome | isolation source: seawater | place: Indian Ocean: North | collected 2010
AAATTTTGGCCTGGGAAATCATAGACAAATTTATCATAATATCCAATATGGAGGTACTGTCTTTGACTCATTCTGTATAATTTAAAAGATTTACTATAAAGATAATTGTAAGCTTCTACAAAGTGATCATCAGCCATAGGGTCAGTATAATTTACCTCGATTTTTAAAAGAAAAAGTGAATTTGTATTCAATATTTCCGAAGCTCCATAAAGTGCATCGTTTGTATATCCGTCAATATCTATTTTTATTAAGTTAAAATTTTTTTTTAATTTTTCTTTTATTATTTGATCAACAGTAAATTTATTATTATCATTATTATTAGCCCTATCTAGTTGATCATATACTCTTTTTCTGTTTTCTTTTTTTTTTTCATATTTTTCTATATGTTCAAACGCTAAAGTTTTTTTAAAAGTAAAATAATCCATATCATTTCTATAATGATTAAATTTGTATTTTTTTTTAAATTCTTTTTTATTTTCAGGGGGAATTATTGTAAAATTATAATATGAAAGATTATTATTAGTATTTTCTGTTTTTAATTTAATTATTTCATTCTCTAAAGAGTCACAACCAGCATATGAAAAAAAATTAAATTTAGTAAAAACTTCGTCTGCACCTTCAGAACACCCAAGATCTAGTATATTAACTTTATCTTTTATTAATAAATTAGAATTTTCAACATATTTACAAAAAAATAAATCTTCATTACTAAATTTATCTTTTTTTTCACTAAATTTTATAAAATTCTTTTCATAATCACTTTCGTTATTTTTTTTGACATTATCTTCGTTATTTTTTTTGACGAAACTTATGGCTTTTAATATATAGTTTTTTAATATCATATTTATGAATATAGTTGTTACTACCACCATTAATAAACCAACTAAAGCAATAATAAAATTTTCAAAACTAGCAAAGTGGCATTTAATAATTGTAGTCGACAAAAAGACAAATCTTAAACCTTATAAAAAACTGAAAAATAGCACGATTTTAACTTGTAACGATCAATTTAAAATAAATAAAAAATTAAGTAATTTGATAGGATGGAATAGTATTCAGAGAAGAAATTTTGGATTTATCGAAGCTCGAAAACTTGGTGCAAAAATTATTGCTACAGTTGATGATGATAATATTCCTTATAAAAATTGGGGTGAAAATATAAATTTTAACAATATTAAAGTTAAAAAATTTTCTGAAAAGAACATTGTTTTTAATCCACTAAAACCCTTTAAACATTTTAACAAAATATGGCACAGAGGTTATCCAATTGAATTAATTCAAAATGATAACCTTAAAAATAAATATAATATTAAATATGAGAATTTTGATGTGAGAGCAGATCTTTGGAATGGAAATCCAGACATTGACTCTATTAATAGGCTAAGTTTAAAAAAAATTAATTTTAAGTTTAAAAATAATTATTTTTATTCATCAAATAAAATCTCACCTTTCAACTCACAGAATACATTTATTAAATCAGATGTTTTGAAACACTATTTTATGTTTCCTCATATAGGTAGATTAGATGATATATGGGCATCATATTATTTGCAAAGTCTTGGTTATAAAGTTTTTTATGGCCCAGCAACAGTATATCAAGAAAGAAATTACCATCAGTATTCAAATGATTTTAAACAAGAAATTATTGGATATAAAAATACTTTTAATTTATGCAAATCCTTGCTCAAAAACCCCAAGTTAATAAGTAAATTTTTACCTTCAAGATCATACGAAGCATTCATTGAATATCAAAAATCATTTAAATTATGATATCGGTGTGCATTCCACTTTCTAACGATCTGTATTTTTTTAAAAGAAAAAAAATCATTTTTAGTTCTTTAAAGGATTTACTATATAATTTATCACTATATAGAATTAAATCCCAAATTGTAGTTGTTGATTTTGGTGGCAAGATTAGTTTGATAGATTTCAAAAAATTATTTAAAAAAAAAAATAGTTATGTCTCGCTAAAATACATAAAAGCAAAGCATAAATTTAATAGTAATTTTTTTTACGGTGAAGCTTTGAAAATAGCCATTAATAATTCAGATGGTAAAGATATTTTGATAAAGGCCTCTGATACATTTTTCAATAAAAAAATTTATAATTTTTTAAAATCAAAATATGACTTAAAAAAAAATTTTTATTGTGCTTTAAGAAAAGATTTTCAATTTAATACCTTTATAAATAAAAAACAATTTCAAACCAGTAAATATAAGCTCATCAAAAATAATGATTATTTATTTAAAAAAATAAAATTACACACCAATGCTGTAGGTGACCTCATTTTCGTAAATAAAAAAAAATTAAATAAAATAAAATATTTTGAACGAGATGGTTATCATAACGACTCGTTTATTGTTGGTTGTTTATATTTTATGGGATTAAAACAGACAATGATTGAAAATGGATTTATATATAAATTAATGCACAACAAAACATTTGAAAATAGAAACAAAGATAAAAATAAAAATTCTTTTTTTAATTATATTGAGAACGATCTCTTAGATAAAAGTAAATATAAAGAGATTATAGCTGAAATTTTAAGAGCTATATTTAATTATCCCACTTCTCATAAAGAGTCGCTAGGAAGGATTAAGTTAAAAATTTTCTTAAGGTATTTTGGAATTAAATTATATCCAGTAGTCAGAACTGATATAATACCTATTGAAATAACTTCAAAAAAAAAAATAAATTGAAAGTGAATTTATATTTATATAGTTTTTAAATAATAAATTATAAATTCATCTTTATTATGAATATATTCATCTAAAAAAATTACTTTATTTTTAAATATGTAATTAATTTTTTTTTTGTTATAATATTCAGTCCAAGGAGCCCAACCGTCAGTATTTTCTCCCCATTCAGAAAATGGCTTGCACAAATCATTATACCAACGATTAAAAGGGTAAGAAAGAATTAGAAACTTTGTGTTTGGAATCAAACTTTTTTTTTGCATAATTGTTATTATTTTTTTTGTAATTTCTTTTGGATTATGATGTAAGCTACCCATAGCCATAATAAGGTCATGATGACCTAGTTTTGAATAATCTTCAAAAGAGTTGAGTTTGTAAAATTTACATTCTAATTTTTTTAATTTACAAATTCTTTTAACAAGATCTATATTTTCATTTATTACGTCTGCAAAAGTTACTTTAAAACCAAGCTCAGCTAGAAATAACCCATCTCTTCCTAATCCACAGCCTAAATCAAGAATTGATTTTGCATCTGAGTTTAAAATATATCTTTCTCTATAAAAAGTTCTATATGAGCCAAGATCACCTGAAATAAGTTTTTCGTACTCAGATATTAAATCTTGATCATTTAATTTTAATAAATCTGAAGTTTTTACACGCAACGTCAAACTTCCAGGTATAGTCGACCATTTACTATTTTGTATATCAAAAAATTTATTATTAAATTTGTTTCTCCAGTAAAAATTTATAAATATTCCTCTTATTAAATTACTTAATCTTTTTAAAATATTAATTATTCCCTCTTTTAATCTCCAAATTTTTTCTTTTTTTTTTAAAGAGATCAATATTCACCCCAATTTAAATTATAATTTTTTATGTCACCTCTTCTAATCTTTTTAATATAATCATTTACTTCTTTGTCTGATATAAATGGTATCTCTTTGTCGTTAAGTCTTTTCTCCAAAGTATTATCTCCAAATGTAAATCCTGATCCTAATTTATGATTAATATGAAAAATTTTATGTTTTAAATCTATACTTTTAAATTTTTTGTAATGTGCAACCCACAAAAATAAAGAGTCTACATGGAAAGAGTATCCATCAAATTCAAAATAACCACGACATTCAAACCATATTTGTTTAGAGCATAGAGTAAAGTCCCCACAACCATTAGTATGTATTTTTGGATAAAAGAAAAATTTTACAAAATAATTATAAAAACTTTCAAAGAATTCTTTTACTTGTATTAATCTTTTTTTATTTATTTTTTTTGCCTTATCATCTGTTGATAGAAAATTTGATTTGAATTCTTTCTTTTTAAAAATGTTTGAAAGTCTTAAAAAACCATTTTTAAAATAACCGAAAAAACCTAAAAAATGAGGATATACATAATATTTTTTTTTGGTCAGGCAATCTATTGAATATAATTTTTTATTTATTAATCTTATATTTTTCTCATAAATATTTTCATCTGGATCAATTAAATCAAATCTGTCAAAATCTATATCATATCTATCTGCTCTATAGACTTTGTCCTCCTTAAGCTTTTGTAATGACAAATATTCAATCATTTCACTTGAAAAAACTATATCTATATTTGTACATAAAATGAATTTTCCTTCTGCATTCCTAATTCCTACATTTTTTGCTTTCATTTGAAAAAAATCTATTTTTTCTGAATTTTTGAATTTCATATGGGTTTTATTTGAAACTGTAATGATTTTGATTTTTTGACTATTTTCTAAATGTGGGATTTTTAATTCATCTTTCAGCAAATTTTTATTCTTTGGTGGATTCCATTCAACAATTATAAGTTCTGCTGAAAGATTAAATTTTTTAACAAGGTATGACCACCTATCAACAAAATATTGGTTTTTGCTTGACATATTTCCCCCGTGATCATCATTTCTTGTTGCTACAACAAAAGAAATATAATAATTAATTTTTGTCATGAAAATTTGTGTAATTGGTTTAGGAAAGCTAGGTTATCCAATGGCTGAATTTCTATCTTCATCAGGAATACCTATAAACTGTTATGATAAAAATGAAAAGCACCTATTAGATTTAAAAAATGGAAAAAACTTTCTTGAATTTGAGAAAGGTATAAATAATTATCGAAAAAATAATAATAATCTTTCTTATAAAATTAATATTAATGATGCACTAGAAAAAACTAATATTTGTTTTATTACTGTCCCAACTCCAAGTAATGTTAAAGGAGATTTTTCAAATTCATTTATTATGCAAGTATTAGATGATATTGCTGAATTTTTAGAAAAAAGAAATACTAGTGAACCTTATATCATTAATATTAATTCTACAGTTATGCCAGGAACATTTCAAAACGAATTAATACCTTACATGGAAAAAAAAGGATTTAAACATGATGTCGACTTTACTTTTTTATATAATCCATATTTCGTAGCGTTAGGCGATGTATTAGATGGTCTAGAAAATCCCGACTTTGTTCTTGTTGGATCTACAAACAATTATGCAAAAAAAGTTATTAATGAATTATATGATAAAATATATAAAAAATCTTTAGTTTCAAATCTTAATTTAGATGAAGCCGAATATACAAAACTTTTAGTAAATGCTTATCTAACATTAAAAATTTCATTTTCAAATATGGTAAAAATAATTACTAAAAATGAAAAAAATTTGTCCTTAGAAAAAATTCTTAAAGTAGTAGGATCCGATAGTAGAATAGGTTCAAAATATATGAGACCAGGAGGCCCATTTTCAGGACCATGTCTTCCAAGAGATGTAAAGGCTTTAAATTTTGATGCAGAAAATAAAAACTATAAAAATTTTATTGCGACCGCATCAGGAAAAACAAATGATCAAATAATTGAATTTTTAAAGGAAGATTTATTAAAATTTAAAGAAGAAAATTTTAATTCAATAATTTTTTCTGGTATTGGTTATAAATCATACACACCATCACTAGAAGAAACTTATGTTTTAGAAATAGCATATTTTTTGAAGGATAATGGTTTCAAAGTTTATTTCTATGATGAATATATATCCGAGAAAATTCCTGGTTTAAATAGAATAGAGGTAGAAAAAATTAACGATTATGCAAATCTGATTTTTATTCCATATGTAGATCAAAAATTTAATTCTCTAAATTTTAATGGTGTAGTTTATGATATTTGGGATCAATTAAAAGGCAACAATGTAGTAAATAAATTTTCAGATTTTAAAAAAAAAGATTCAAAAAACAATATTTTAAAATTTAGGAAGTAATATTGAAAAAAATTGCTTTAATTTTTGGTATAACGGGTCAAGACGGTTCTTATCTTGTAAGATTTTTGCAAAAAAAAAATTATATTGTTCATGGAGTAATAAGAAGATCGTCAAGCTTTAACACTTCGAGAATAGATGATTTATATGAGGCTCCTGATGAAAAAAAAAGAAAATTAATACTTCATTATGGTGATTTAGTTGATAGTTCATTAGTTCATTCTCTAATTTCCAAAGTTATGCCAGATGAGATTTATAATTTAGCTGCACAATCACATGTAGCTGTCTCTTTTCAAACACCTGAATATACAAGTGACGTAGATGGACTAGGAACACTAAGAATACTTGAAAGCATAAGGAGTCTGAAAGAAAAAAAGAAAATTAAATTTTATCAAGCTGGAACTTCTGAAATGTTTGGAGGAACTCAAATAAAATCACAAAATGAGAATACAAAATTTGAACCTCAAAGTCCTTATGCAGCAGCAAAAGTATATGCTCACACTATTACAAAAATTTATAGAGATGCGTACAATATTTTTGCATGCAATGGAATTTTATTTAATCACGAGAGTCCTATGCGAGGTGAAACTTTTGTCACAAAAAAAATAATAAAAGCTATGGTTAAAATAAAATTAAAAAAACAAAAAACTTTATATTTAGGAAATTTATATTCTAAAAGAGATTGGGGTCATGCAAAAGACTATGTAAAAGCTATGTGGAAGATTCTACAACATAAGTATGCAGATGATTTTGTAGTTGCTACAAATCAACAAAAAACAATAAAAGATTTTATTAAAATTGTATCAAAAAAACTAAATATGAAATTAAAATGGAGAGGAAAAGGCCTCAATGAGATAGCCCTTGATGAAAATAAAAATATTATTATAAAAATTAGTAAGAGATATTTTAGGCCACTAGAAGTTGAGAATCTAAAAGGTGATTATTCGAAGGCAAAAAAAATTTTAAAATGGAAACCTCAAATTTCTTTAACTCAATTAATAGATGATATGATACAATTTGAGTTAAAAAATAATGATTAATAAAAAATCTCAAATCTTCTTAGCTGGTCATAAAGGTCACCTAGGATCTTCAATATTTAGACTATTAAAAAAAAAAAATTATAAAAAAATTATTACAAAAAATAAATCTCAATTAAATTTATTAAATCAATCTCAAGTATTTAAATTTCTCAAAAAAATAAAACCTCAAGTTGTCATTATTGCTGCTGCAAGAGTAGGTGGAATTTATGCTAATAATAAACATAGGGCAAAATTTATTTATGAAAATTTACAAATACAAAATAACCTTATACATGGATCCTATTTAGCTGGGGTAAAAAATTTAATCTATTTTGGTTCAAGCTGCATATATCCAAAAAATATAAATAAACCTATAAGTGAGCATATGCTGTTATCTGGAAAGCTTGAGTATACAAATGAACCGTATGCTATTGCGAAAATTGCAGGAATTAAAATGTGTGAGAATTATAATTTACAATATAAAACAAATTATAAATGTTTAATGCCATGTAATTCATATGGTCCAAATGATAATTATGATTTACAAAATTCTCATTTTTTTGCTGCATTAATTAAAAAAATTGTTTTAGCAAAAAGTAAAAAAGAAAAATTTTTAAATGTATGGGGTAGTGGTATGCCCAAGAGAGAATTAATATATGTAGATGATATAGCACAAGCATGTTTATATTTTATGACAAGAAAAACTTCAGCATCTTTAATTAATATTGGTTCGGGTAAAGACAAAACAATAAAAGAATATGCTAGAATTTTGATTAAATTTTTTGGAGCAGACTTAAAAATTAAATACGATAAGTCTAAGCCAGATGGTGTAAAAAGAAAATTATTGAATATTTCATTAGCAAAAAAATATGGATGGAGACCAAAGACCTCCTTAGAACAAGGAATAAAACTTACTTTGAATTACTTAAAAGAAAGATCTAATTTTTCTTAATTACTAAGTTGTTGCTTAAGAGTATTTTAAGAATATTTTGAGCCATAATTTCGTTTCCTAACATATTCATATGACTATGATCAGTATAGATTTGTTTAGTTTCATTCTCAAAAATTTTAAATAAATCATATACCATCAGATTTTCATTTATTCTTAAATTCTCTGCTCTCTCGGCCATTTTAAGAAATATATCTTTGTAATTTTTATGTTCTGAAATTTCTTTTTCTTTATCTGTTAACTCTTTGAATAGTTGAGGAACGGGATGAATTATCACTATTGCATCTGCACCGTTAGAATTTGATGAAAATATAAAAGATCTCCACATTGACTCTAAGTTATCGTACTGAAATTTGTTAAAATCAATACCATCTAAATCTTTTTTTTTATAGTCCCATAAATTTTGAAAATTATTAACTCTAGAATTGTCAGATGTGGATAAAAATATAATTTTTTTTAAAATTAAATAAGAGAGAGCATGAAAATGAGAATGTTTTATTATTAAATTATTACTAAAATTTTTAAATATTAATGTAAATTTAATTAGAAATTCATTTAAAGGATTATCTAAAAAAAATCCATTCGTTGAAATGTCAAAGTTGCTTGCTGGATATGAAATTTTTTTTGGATTAGAATTATTTTGAAACATATAATGTTCATTAAAGCCTTCGATAGAAATAATTAGATCAAAATTTTTTCCAAAGAGTATCGATATGATCGATTGATGAGGATGTTTATAAGCTCCAGCACCTGAATTAAAAATTCTTATTGGTTTTTTTTTTCTTGAACTATAATTTTTAAGGGCTTCACCTAGAAAGTCTATACAAAAATTATTTTTTTTATTATTACATTTAATTCCTGGACCAAATTGTGCAGATACTGAACCGCCTGTAATTAAAATATCATAATAGTCTTTAGAATTTGAAATTGGGAATTCTGGACCAACAAATCCATCTGAATTATACTTTATGTTTTGTTCACATTCTGGGTTATTCCAATGAACCCATCCTAAATATGGGTGAGGGAATAAAGAACTAAAATAGGAACATTTATTTTCTTCTTCAATTAGTTGAACAAATGAATTTATATTATTGTCTCTAATAATATCAGATGGACTTTTTAAATGACCAAATTTTATAAATATTATTAGTTTCGAGGTAATTTCAAATGAAATTATAATTATAAAAAAAATTATAAAAAAATTTAATATTTTTTTTGTTTTCTTAATCATATTGATCTTTTTTATGTAAAATAAAATTACCACACACCAATATATCTAAACCACTAACCAAAAATGTTCTGTACGCATCTTCTATAGTACCTACAATTGGCTCTCTATTTATGTTAAAAGATGTATTAATAATCATTGGGCATTTAGTTTTTTTATAGAAATCTTTTATAAGTCTATAGAAAATCCCATTTTCTTTGTTTACAGTTTGTATCCTTGCAGAATAATCTACATGAGTAACAGCGGGAACTTGAGATCTTTTATTATTGATTTCTTTTTTATCATTGTCTGAAAGTTTAATCCTTTTTTCACTAATTAAATCTGCAACAAATAACATATAAGGACTTTGAAATTTAATATCAAACCATTCATTAACTTTTTCCTCAAGAATTGCTGGTGCAAATGGTCTAAAACTTTCCCTAAATTTTATTCTTAAATTTAAAACTTTTTGCATATTTAAATTTCTAGCATCAGCAATTATACTTCGTGATCCCAGAGCTCTTGGTCCAAATTCCTCTCTTCCTTGGAACCAACCAATAGTTTTTCCTTCGATTAAGTAATTATTAACCTGATCAATTAAATCCTCCTCACTTTCATGCATGAAATAGTTACCATTTAAAGATTTTAAAGTTTTTTCAATCTCTAAATTATTGAAGCTCCTTCCAAGTAAAGAGTTTTTCATTTTATCATTTGAAACATTTCTTTTATTCTTTAAGAATTGATACCAAACTAATTGTGCTGCGCCCAAGCTTCCTCCCGCATCACCAGCTGCAGGTTGAACCCATATATTTTTAAATATATTTTCTTTATATAATCGACCATTTGCAACACAATTTAGAGCAACTCCTCCTGCTAGGCACAAATTTTCTGATTTAAATTTTAATTTAATGTATTTGACTATTTTAATTATAATTTCTTCAATACACTTTTGAATAGAGCAAGCTATATCTTGATGAAACTTTGTAATAGGATCATCTTTATTTCTCTGTTTTTGACCAAATAAATTTCCAAATTTTTCATTTATCATTGTCAAACCTGTTTCATAATTAAAATATTTCATATTAAGTTTATAGAACCCATTTTCATTTACTCTAATTAATTCATTAAAAATTTTATTTTTATATTTTGCCTCTCCATAAGGAGCCAGGCCCATAACTTTATATTCATCCTCATTTACCTTAAATCCTAAATACTGAGTAAAACTTGAATAAAGCAAACCAAGTGAGTGTGGAAAATCGATTTTTTCTCTCAATTTAATTTTATTTTCGTTGCCTTCATAGATTGCTGTAGTTGTCCATTCGCCAACACCATCTAAAGTTAAGATAGACGCATTTTCGTATGGAGATGGATAAAAACAACTAGATGCATGACTTAAATGATGATTTGAAAATAACAATTTACATTTTTTTTTTTTAAAATTTTTATCAATAGAAGCTAGTTCATCTAAAATAATATTTTTTTGAAAAATTTTTTCTTTTACCCAAAAAGGTATTGATTTTACAAATGATTTGAAACCTCTTGGAGAATTTTTTACATACGTTTCGATTAATCTCTCAAACTTAATAAAAGGTTTTTCATAAAAAACTACATAATCTATATCATTAAGAGATAGTTTATAATTTTCCAAAAAAAAATTTATAACTTTTTTAGGAAATTTGCTGTCATTTTTTTTTCTTGAAAATCTCTCTTCTTGTATTGCAGATAAAATTTCTCCATCTTTTAACAGACAAGCTGCACTATCATGGTAAAAGGCAGATATTCCAAGTATGTACATTTAATTTTTATTAAAAATAAATGGTATTGTAGCTTCTCTTACTTTTTTATTGCTAAATTTCCATAAAAAAGAATCCAAATAAAAATGGATCATTTGACCTATAATTGGAATAATTATCAAATTTTTTATTAGTGTGTTGTTATTGCCTAAAGAGGATATCGAAGCCATTATTAAACCATACATGAAAATAAATAATAAAAAATATTTTTTTATATTTAATTGATTTGAGTCATTTCTCCTTGTTTTTATTTTGTATGTAAGACAAAGATATTGAGAATAATGCATAGTTACACCCATGATGATTGCATGAATAGGGTTTTGAACAAAACACATTGGATAAAAAATAATTAAACCTGTTATGAAAACAAAAATTTCTTTTGAACCAAATAAACTTAAATGTATTGCTATTAATAAAAATAAAAAAAATACCATTAAAAAATTAATATAAATTAACAAATCATTAGTAATTATTGGCAAATAAAACCTAAAAAAACCAATTAAAAATAAAATTGAACCGTAAAAATAAATGCAATATTCCTGAAATAATTTTTGTTTTGAGTCACTTAAGTATAATTTTGAAACTCCCGCACTTTGTCTAGTGACATGAAAAAAATTAGCTAGATAAAAAATTAAAAAAAAGATTTTACTAAAATAAAAAAAACCAATCAAACAAAAAATAAAAATTAATATAGGAAAAACTATTAAAGATAGTTGATTATCTTTTTTGATGTACGAATTATGTTTATCAATTAAGAATGGCCAAGTTGCACCAAAATGTGGCTCAGCGAGTAATAATAATGTTAATAAAATTAAATAATCTTCATATAATGGAAATGCACTTAAAAAAAATAAATAAACTATTGGTAAAATAATTGGAAATTTTATAAAAAAAAAATCGAATTTATTAGAAATTACAAAATTCATAATAGTTCATTATTTTAAAATTAAATGTAAAAAATTAATATGAAAAAAAAAGATCTTAAAAATGAAATATTATTAGGACATTTTATCAGTTTCATATTGATAGTTATATTTTTATACTTTTTTTTCTTAAAAGATAAAATCATATTTAAATTATTTTATTATACTCTGCCGAACTTAATTTTAACTTTTTATTTTCCGATTGTTTACAGGCCATTGAATAAAATACTAATATTTACAGGAGAATTTATAGGCAAAATTGTTTCACCTGTGGTATTTTTTATAATATTTTTAGCACTTATTACTCCAATTGGATTATTCTATAGATATTTCATATATAAAGAGAATAATGAATGGATAAAGTCTTCTGAAGGAAATGATGATAATTTTCAAGATGAATATTAATTAATAAAATTTATGAGTACATTAATTTCATTAATAAAATTTTTATTTAAAAGAAAAAAATATTGGATGATTCCAATAATTTTAGTTTTGTTTGTTATAGGAAGTTTATTTGTATTAGGTCAAGGGACACCCTTCGCACCACTTATTTATACAATTTTCTAAATTTTGCTGTTAATGAATATTTTAAAGAAGAAGTTAAATTATGAGGATGGAATTTATAAATATGAAGTTACAGATTTAATTGCAAAAAAAATTATAAATTTTTACGATCAACACCCTTTTCCTAATTATAAAAAAAACGAAAATATTACAGATTTAATTTACAATACAAAAAATAATATTTTCATTAATGAGTTAAAAAAAATTTGTGCTAAAAAAAAAAAAGTAGCAGAATTTGGAAGTGGGACCTCACAATTATCTAATTTACTTGCCGCAGAGTCCAATAGTAAATTTTTTGCTCTTGATGCAACGTTAAATTCTCTTAAAATTGGAAAAGATTTTGCAGAAAAAAACTACATAAATAATATTACTTTTATAAATGCAGATATTTTTGATGAAATTTTTTATAGAGAAGTATTTGATGTAATTATATCAAATGGAGTTTTGCATCATACAAAAAATCCTTATTTAGCATTTCAAAATATATTACTAACCCTAAAAAAAGACGGAATTGTTGTTATTGGTCTTTACAATTTATTTGGAAGAATAAAAAATTATTTTTTTAAAATAATTTATAAATTATTTGGATATAAAATAGTAAAATTAATAGATCCTATTTTACAAAAAAAAGAGGATGATCAAACTATAGCTTGGCTTGAAGACCAATTTAATCATCCGGTTGAAACAACTCATACTTTTGATGAAGTACTCAAATGGTTTGATAAAAATAATATAGAATTTCTTTGTTCTATTCCAAATCTTAGTCCGTTCGATAGTTCAAAATTTAAAATACGACCAAAAAATAGGTCAATTAAATTTTTGAGAATTTTAACACAATTTAAAAATATATTTAATTCATTTGGGTCCGATGGAGGTCTTTTTGTGATGGTTGGAAGAAAAAAATAAAATACCAAAAGTAAATATGAAACTTTCAATAATAATTCCATGTTTTAATGAGATAAAAACTATTGAAAAAGTTATAGACAGAATAAATAAAATCAAAATTAAAAAAGAGATAATAATTGTAGATGACTATTCAAGTGATGGATCTCGAGAATTGATAAAAAAAATAAAAAAAAAATACTATAAAGCGATATTTCATAAACAAAATTTAGGAAAAGGAGCAGCAATAAAAAGTGCAAAAAAACATGTGACTGGTCAAATAATCATTATTCAAGATGCAGATTTAGAATATTCACCAAAAGAGTATAAAAAATTAATTAAGCCAATTTTGGATAATAAAACAAATGTTGTTTATGGATCCAGGGTATTGGGTAAAAATAGATATATAAATAACAGTTTTAGCTCCACTTTTAGAATTTTTGCTAACCATGTCTTGACTATAATTTCAAATTTTTTAAACAACCAAAAATTAACGGATGCACATACATGTTATAAAATATTTCATTCAAAGGTGTTTACAAGAATTAATTTATTTGAAAAAGGTTTTAGTTTTTGTCCTGAGGTCACTACTAAATTATCACTTTTAAATGAAAAAATATTAGAAGTTCCTATATCTTATGTTGGAAGAACTTATGAACAAGGTAAAAAAATTAATTATTTAGATGGTTTTAGAGCAATTAAGACCCTCATTAAATATAGATTCTTTGATTTTTAGATAATTTTATATTGATTAGTTTAAATTTAAATGTATAAAAACTTGCCTGGTGATTTTTGCGAAAGGGTAATACCCGATCCCATTCCGAACTCGGAAGTCAAGCCTTTCTGCGCCGATGGTACTTTGTCTTAAGACATGGAA
>MDSZ01072635.1_pt1 | contig 14153 bp, 15 predicted proteins | sample 811201 | NCBI WGS metagenome assembly MDSZ01 (sample SAMN05326647, study PRJNA326480) | marine metagenome | isolation source: seawater | place: Indian Ocean: North | collected 2010
AGATTGTGGGACATGCATGTTCATTTCATCACCATCAAAATCAGCATTATATGGATTACAAACACTCATATTAAGTCTAAACGTATTATGAGGCATAACACGGACTCTATGAACCATCATACTCATTTTATGTAGAGAAGGTTGTCTATTAAATAGGACAATATCACCATCGAGTAAATGTCTATGAACTACATCACCGGGTTGTAATACAATTGTTGTAGTATCGGCAATATATATAAGAGAACGTGTAATACCAGTGCTTTTTTCTACATATGATTTAGCACCTGGATATGTTTTGTGTCCATTTCTAATAGCATTTGTTAATCTTTCAATATTAAAAGTTGTTACAATTTCAGGAAATGTTAAATTCATTGCTATTTTCTTTGGAACACCGAGTTCGTCAATACTAATATTTGGATCAGGTGTAATAACACTTCTGGCTGAATAATCAACACGTTTACCCATAAGATTACCTCTGACACGACCCTCTTTAGATTTGAGACGTTCTCGAATAGATTTAAGTGGTCTACCAGAACGTTGTGCTGCGGCTGGTATACCTGGAATTTGATTATCAATAAAAGTAGAAACGTGATATTGGAGTAATTGAGACCATTCATCAATAGTATGTGAGGCAGCATCGACACTTAATTTTTGTTTAAGTGAGCGATTTGTTTTGATAATATCACACAGTTTATGTGTAAGATCATCTTCCATTCTTTGATTATTGTCTTGTTTTACTGATGGACGAACATTTGGTGGTGGGACAGGTAGAACAGTACATACGAACCATTCTGGACGACACCATTTTGGATTATATCCTAAAGCGATACAATCTTCATCACTAATACGTTTAAATATTCTGAGTATATCTGCTGGACTTAAATCTTGTCTTTTTACTTCTCGGACACCATTAGTTGAAGTTTTCCATTCAGCAATTATTTTGTTAATATTATCTTTGCTATATTTTGAAGGCTGAATAGCCCCACATCCATCTATATTTTTTTCACCACATTTTTTAACTTTAGAACAGTGTTCTAATACTTGTTTAAATCTCTTTGAACTAGATCGTTTAATATCTCTGAGAGAAGGGTGATCTGGATCGATAAGCAATTTTGAACATCTAAAACAAACACATTTCATTGTTTTTATAAGTTGTGTTAGAAAGTGAATATGAAATACTGGAACAGCTAATTTAATATGACCAAAATATCCAGGACACATAGTGCTATTGCTTTCATCAACAAGACATAATTTACCAAAATCTAAAACACCCATACGTCTATCGAAAAGACCACCGACTTTAGGAACATCACCATCATATGTTTCTTGTGTCACGATTTCAGCAACAGATCTACGTTCAATTTCATCAGGAGACATCACAGAAAACTGTACTCCTATAATTTTATCACTATTTGATTTTTGAAACTTTCTGTGAGACATTATTATATTACTGGGGGATTTTTTTTAAATTAAAATATCTAAAACTATTTTTATCAAAATTTTTTATTTTATTTTATTTTATTTTGGATCTTAATTTTCACTAAATAATAATTGGCAATCAAAAAAAAATTTGATATAAAGAAAACCCTATCTTAATAGGTAAAGAGAAATTATAAAATGATGAAGAATGTTTTTACTGTTAACATGAGTGTCAGGAATAGCGTTGGTGGATATGATATCTTGGTGTCTAAAAAGTTTAATACAAAGGCGAAGGCGGTTAAGGCAATGCGTCGTATGAATAAATATGGATTTAAGCGAAGTTTGACTGAATCTCACAAGGCGACATATAGCATTGTTACATATACTCGATATGGTGATGTTGTTGAATGTGAGGATTATACAACTGTTCGTAATAGTGATATTGAGGTTGTAGGAAAGAGACTATCTCATTCAAAACCGACTCGTAATATTACAATGACTATGACTACACCTGATGAACCCCAAGATTTAACAGAAGGAGTATTTTCTAAATATACATTGGAGGAATATGGAAAGGGATATTTGGTTCATCCTCCCCGTGGTGATATGAACTGGGGAATGAAATACTTCTATATTAAAGGTGGTTGTGGTTGGTGGAATTCTAAGCAGAATGGATGGTTTTTCAAGGCTAAGTATTTGCCTTTCTTGCTTGAAAATGGTGTAAAGGCTAGTTCATCAATGATGGTTGATGAACCATCAACTTCAAAATCAACCCAGGTTCATTTCAGTCCAAGTGCTCCCCGACGTAGTAGACGCTTGAATGGTGCTTCCAGTTTTACTGAAGCTAAACTTAATGAAGCGTGTAAGCGTAAACGATTTGAACGTTTGAATCGACTTGCTGACGAGTTGGTTAAGAGAAAGCGTAGATCAATTGTATCGGATAAATATGATTCAGATGAAGACGAAGAGTATGTTCCAGATGTCGAAGAAAGCGAGCAAGAAGTTTATGGATCCCCAGAGGCGAGTGAAAATGAAAATGATTTGTTCTTCAATTACACACTTCGCCCATACAAGCGTGGTTTCTTGCTTATTCCAGAAGAGGGTGATGAGAATTGGGGTGAAAAGTATTTCCATGATGGATGGTGGATGCCAAGTCAAGATGCTTGGTTTTTCCGACCTCAGTTCTATGATTTCCTAATTGAAAATGGAGCTCGCAGTGTATCTGCTCCACTTGATACGCCTCCGAGTAAGGATTTAATTCTTGAAAATTCAATTGGTTGGCGTCTCAAGAAATACAAGAAGGGTGTTGTTCTAACAATTCCTAAGTCTGATCCGACTGGAGAAGCAGGTTATGGTGAACCATACTATTTCAATGAAAGTATGTCTCCAAATCGTGGTTGGTGGAATAAAAATGCTAAAGGATGGTTTTTCAAGCGTCAGATGACAGATATGATTAGAGATCATATGGTTGAAGCTGAACTATAAATACAAATACTAAATAAATTATAAACTATATTTTTTATATTTTATAATTGTAAAAAAATAAAATACATAAAGGAAATTTATAATATATAAGATATTATGACTACAGAAACACCTTTGGAGAAGAGTCCATATATACTTGAGATTAAAACTGTTCAATCTTCCGCTTTTCGTATTTTGATAGAAGCATTAAAGGAGATATTAACTGATGTTAATATTGAATGTGATCCAACGGGAATGAAAATTATGGCGTTGGATGCTTCACATACAGTTTTAGTTCATATGAAATTAGATGCTAAGAATTTTGAACAATATTATTGTCCGAGTAAGCAAATATTGGGTATAAGTATGATTAACATGTTTAAATTAATTAAAACTATGGGTAATTGTGATACACTTACGTTGTATATTGAGAAGGACGATATAAATCATTTAGGAATTCGTGTAGAGAATGGTGAGAAAAATTCAGTCACTGATTTTAAGTTAAATTTGATGGATTTAACAGAAGAGACTATATCGATTCCACCGGCTGAGTTTGATTCTGTGATTACGATGCCTTCTACGGATTTTCAGAAGATTATTCGAGATATGCATGTATTATCCGATACGATTGAGATTCGTAGTGTAGATCAGCTTCTTGTATTTAGTTGTAAGGGTGATTTTGCTACTCAAGAAACTCGTATTGGTCAAACACATTCTGGTATGTTATTTCTTAAAAATACTAAACCAACAGAAATAGTTCAAGGATTATTTGCTTTGAAATATTTAGTATTATTTACAAAATGTACTAATTTATGTAATTCTATTGAAATGTATTTGAAGAATGATTATCCAATTATTATCAAGTATTCTATAGCATCTCTTGGTTCTATAAAATTATGTTTAGCTCCTCAAATAGCTGATGAGTAATTTATTAAAATTTGAAAAATATTATATATTTTTTATAAAAATAAATGGCATTAGAGATAGAACGAGAATATGTTTATGACACATATCAAAAGATAGCGAATGGTTTTAGTAAAACAAGAACTTATCTATGGAAAGGTGTAAAACAATTTTTAAATAAGGTAGAACCTTATTCAATTATTGTTGAAATTGGTAGTGGAAATGGTAAAAATTTATTATATAGAAAAGATTGTATCAATATGGCATTTGATTTATGTGAAAATTTTACTAAAATAACGAATGAAAGGGGGATAGAAAGTATAGTATCTAATAATTTGAATATACCTATGGCGGATAATTCTGCTGATTATGTATTAAGTATAGCAGTAGTTCATCACTTATATACAGTAGAGCGTAGATTACAATCAATTAAAGAATTGATAAGAATACTAAAACCAGGTGGAAAACTGTTAATTCAAGTATGGGCTATGCGTCAACCAGAAAAATCTAGGAGAAAATTTGTTATACAAGATAACTTTGTAGAATTTAACAGTTCTGATAAAATATTATGTGAAAAAAGATTTTATCATGTTTTTCGTGAGGGTGAATTAGAAGCGTTAGTCGGTTGTATATCAGATATAATTATAATTGATAGTTATTGGGAAATGGGTAATTGGGTAATGATAATAGAAAAATTATAATAACTATGACAAACCAATTAGATCAAAAATATAAAATTTAAATAGTATTATATAATAATTAATGAAAGTAGCATTTTGTTTATATGGACTAAGCGGAGGATATAGTGAAAGACTAAATAAGCGTAATAATCACACAATACAAATTATGGAGAAATCATATGAATCATATAAAAAAAATATTTTAGAAGTTAACAAAGACGTTTGTTTTGATATATATTTTCATACTAGAAAACACAAAAATATAAATAAAATTATTGAAATGTACAAACCCAAAAAATATATAGTTGATGATAAGAATATATTGAAAGACTATGATTATCATCCAAAAGGAGCTGAAAAACTTAAGTGGAATATAGCGTTATTTTCAAGATATGATAGTACATTCAAAGTGTTAAATCTAGTTGAAGGGGATTATGATTATATTTTTTTATGTAGATTTGATTTAACATTTTTAAAACCGTTATATTTCAAAGACTTAAAAATAAAAAAAAATAATATATATTTCCCAAATCAGAGTCATATGTTGTATAGAGGAGCTTATTTATCAGGTTCTGTTTATGCTAGAAATCCATCTAGATATAATAACTTAGAATGGAAACAAAATAATAAAAATGAATATTTAAATGAGTGGTGGTTTATTTTCCATCCAGATTTAAAAGAATATGTTATGGATATGGAGAAAGTTCATAGTAGTAATTTAAATATAAATATACATCATTTTTTCGCACAATATTTTAGTAAAAAATATGAAATTGTTCTAAGTTCTATAAAATATTATGATACACCATTAACTAGGGATGTTTTAAAAAAATAATAATATTTATATTTATATTTATATTGTATCTAATAACATTTTTCAATCCATTTACCTTCTACATCATCCCATATCAGATTATCATCTCTCGGTTCAACTTCATATTTTGTTAAATCAGTATACAAATCTTGAATAGTAATTGCCTGATTTTCAATTGTTCCCTTTAAACCATCATTTTCCCATTGAAGTTCTTCTATCTTACAATGAGCAGAAGATAACCTACTCTTTAATTCTAAAATTTCTCGCTTTTGGAGTGTAATTTCACGTGTTGCCTGTTCGTATAAAGCCTTCCATGCGTTAATAATTAAATTTTCATCTCCGGTTATATCCTTTTCAATATTTTTTGGAGAATAGTGTGGATCACAAAATACATCATGCTTGTGTTCAGTAGACATTTTGGTGTCTACTAAATACACGTTTAAACAATATCAAATTTTTTAAAAAAATATTTAATATTTTAAACATTAGAGATAAGTTAGATTGAAATTAGTATCATCTGGTGTAATTTTTATAAAACCTATTTCATTTAAAACATCATGACCAGCAAAATATTTCATAAAATCTAATTCGATCTCATCTGGACCCCAAAATAATTTATAATCTACATTCTTAAATTTAACAAATACATAGATACATTCATCCTGTTCAAAACTCATTCCAATATATCCCTTTACTGTTTCATTTGTCGGAATATATTTAAGTATAACTTCTTGGTGTTCAGTTTCGTGGGCGTACATTATAATTTGTTATAAATAAATCCTTAAATATAACTATCAAATTTTTAATGAATTCATTACATCAATTAATTCTGTTTTGGATATGGATCTTGGACCTACGGTATTGTTAGAAGGAAATACGCTACTATCGTATAGTTTCATAAAATCATCTGTATTTACAGAGTCTAATCTGATAAAATAATGTGATTGTATGGAACAACCTTTCCACTCTTTTACAATTTTACCAGCGGTTCCACCAACTCTTCTAATGGCGAAGTCTATAGTATCGTCTCCATATTTAAGAAATGAGAAATACCTAGGTAAGGGTTTTTCTCTGACAGTTCTTAATGTATCTGAACGTCTCCAAATTTGGAATACAGTTGGAACATCATGACGTTTACCAGTTTTTGCGATATAAAAAGAATTTTTGGGTAATTCCCATTCGTATAATAAATGAAATTCTAATGGAAATATTTTTTGAACACTTTCTTTTTTAAATGATTTAGGTAAAATAAATGATATAGATTCCGCAAATTTAGCAGAGTGTTGTATAAATTTACGAGCTAATGATAATTGTCTACCAAAGGGTGGATTACCAATAACATGAATTTTGTTAGAAGTATTCGGTTCATAAGTTAAATAATCTTTATGAACAGTATATTCTAATTCTTTGTCTATATCGATGGCTACAACATTTTTAAAAGATTTTTTTAATGGATTGCTAAATGAACCACTACCAGCACTAGGTTCTATTATATAAGAATTTACTTTAGGCATTATTGTTTGAATAAAATACGATATACAAATTTTAGCTACTTCGGATTTAGTATAAAATTTCTCAGATAAATTCCTTTTAAAACCGTGATCAGACATTTATAATAAATAATATATTATATTTCATTTTTAACCTTGTCTTGTTTTTTCTCATCTTCTTTCATTATTTTTTGTAATTTATCAAAACGAAAACCTTCCTTACAAGAATTATTATCTTTATAAAAGAAAGATAAAGTATCATATAAAAATTTTGGTTTAAATCGCTTTAATATTAGAGCGACAACAAATATAACAACAAATAAACATACACCAAAATACGGTGTATTCCAATACATGCGTATTAAAGTATAAATATATTTAACAACTTCTATCAATTTAGATAAAATAGGGTGCATTATTATAATGTAAGAAAAATTTGAAAAAAATATATTATATTTATTTTCAATTAAATAAAAATGATTGTCCGTTCAAAAAAAAATTGTAAAAATTTTAGTATTCGTTTGAAAGATGGTAGTATTTTAAAAAGATTAGAAAAATTGTCTATTAGTGATAAACCTAAATATACAAATTTTATGGGTATTATTCCAGTAATTAAAAATAAACGTAGTTTAAATGCTAGAAAAAATGATTATTCTACAAAAGGTGTATATAGTTTGAATATATTTTTACAATATAATAAGAAATTTCCTGTTATTCCTTATATAAAACGTAAAGATATGGATAAACATATTCGTATTTATATGCGTAAAAAATACAATGTTAAAAAAAGTGATATTGATGGTATTCATTACATAGATACTCGATGGGGTTTACCTATATACATATTATTGATTAATAACACAAAAAATATAAAATATAAACGTTATTGGTGGAAAAATTATTGTATAATGTACGATAATTCAAGAAGGATCGAATCTATTTATAATTTAATGTTATCCGAAAATAAATCATTTTTGAATAACAAGATGGAACCAGTTATATATGCTCCAGAGGTAAAAATAACAGTTAGGGAGTTATGTGAAAATTTAGAGTTGTGGTATACCTCTTGTCATAGCGAAATATGAAGCGTAATCACCACTATTTCTATCTAATTCAAAAGTAGTTCTATTAACATTTGGTAATAATTGTGCCTTTGATGTAGATGTGTTATATCCACCACGGCATGGTTCTTCTGGTTTTTTATTTTGTAAAACACCGTGTGAATTCCATACTTCAGAGGTGGTTCCACAAGGAAATGAAGCTACACCCTTATCTTCAAGATGTTTCATTTCTTTGGGTAATATCCACTCATTAATATCAGGTTGTTTAACCATAGGTCTAATTGTTTCGGCTTTATAACTAGAACTGTGTAAACTACTACCTTCAACTCCATTAACATGTGAATCTTTTTTCATATTAGAGTCTCTAATTACACTATTTGTATCTGAACCGTGTATATCATTATAATTATCAATATGTTCTAATGGTTCTCTAGCATTAGAATGGATAATTTTATTTAACCAGATACGTCCGTCTACGTATACAATTACATCAACTATAATTTTTTGTATAATATGTAAATCTTTATCATGAATAAACATATCTACTATATATTGAATATTACCGTTTGTATCATGTTGAACTATAATATTTTCAGTAGTAGCTAATCCGTAATTGTGATGTAATTTATCATTTATTTTTTTTAAATATGGTTTTACAAGTTTTCCGACAACATCTTTAATTTTTTCTGGAATACCAGTATTATCGTGATATACGTTATATTTTACAATGGGTTGAATTTTAATATAACGATTCGTAAAATCTTTTGCTAAATATTCACGTAATTCTTCGTGTGGTGAATTATTACTTTTGTCTCTAACAACACGAACATCTCCATGAAAATCTTTAATAACTTTAAATAATTCTTTAGAGATTGGTAAAGCACATAATAATGCGATTAATAATAATAAAACAATATGATTACGTTTCATACTTTTTATATTATGTGGAGATAAATAAATATTTAATTAAAATAGTTATGAATTGTTATAAAATACTTTATGATTGTTTAAAGACTAAGTTGTATGATCATGAGAATAAACAAAATTGTTATGATACATATTTAAAATGTATTATTAATAAGCCTCGTTTACAAAAACGAAAAAGTCTATCAGTTCCATTAAAATTCGGCGTCAAGAGAGAACCCTTCGTCTTCTCTTCCAACACCAGATAAACTATATTCACTCACACGTCTTTCAAAAAAGTTAGTTTTGCCAGTAATAGAAATAAGTTCCATAAAACTAAATGGATTTTCAGTGTTCCATACTTTAGTATAACCTAATTGAACTAATAATCTATCGGCAACAAATTCAATGTATTGTTTCATAAGTGTTGCGTTCATACCGATTAAATTACAAGGAATTGAATCTGTAATAAATTCTTTTTCAATATCTACAGCTTCTACAATAATAGTTTCAATTTCATCTTGAGATAATCGGGTATATTCAAGCATATTATATAAGAGAACAGCGAAATCAGTATGCATACCTTCGTCGCGACTAATTAATTCATTGCTAAATGTAAGACCTGGCATAAGACCACGTTGTTTTAACCAATAAATAGCACAAAAGGAACCAGAAAAGAAAATACCTTCAACAGCTGCGAAAGCAACAAGTCTGGTAGCAAAAGTAGATTCTTTAGACTGCATCCAACGAATAGCCCATTTTGCTTTTTTCCCTACACAAGGGATAGTATCAATAGCGTTAAATAAACGAGTTCTTTCTTCATGATCTTTAATATATTTATCAATTAATAAAGAGTATGTTTCGCTGTGAATGTTTTCTATGGCCATTTGAAAACCATAAAAACATCTAGCTTCTGGAATTTGGATTTCATTCGCAAATCTCTGTGTAATGTTTTCAAGTACAATACCATCACTACCAGCAAAAAATGCGAGTACGTTTTTAATAAAATGTCTTTCACCGTCAGATAAACGAGTCCAGTGGTCCATGTCTATAGAGAAATCAATCTCTTCAGCTGTCCAAAAACTAGCTTCAGCACGTTTATAAGCTTCCCATATTTTAGGGTGTTGAATTGGGAAGAGTACATATCGGTTAGGGTTCTCTCTAAGGAGAGGTTCACGTTTTTCAAGCTCGAGGGTGTCCATGTGTCTATACATTTTATAAAATATTTTTTTTATTTCTATATAATTAAATCTTAAAATCCTTTTTTATTTAAGATTTTAACGCTTATAACTAATAATGGTAAAAATAACTGAACTTGACGATAAAATAATTAGTAAAATTACAAACGATAATGGTAAAAAATTAAATAAGCAAATTTTAGACACTTATTTACATATTTATAAGGATAATTCTAAACGTGAATATGAATTAACAAAATGTCGTTTGGAACTAGAACGACTCCGAGAAAATAACAAATATAAAAATGAACGTGAAATATTAAAAAATAGATATTATTTGGCAAAAAATGTTGTATATAGTATTAATAAGTTAGGTGTAAGACACGATAATTATATACGTTTCCTGTCTATTTTATTATTATTAAGTGGTGGAAGTATATCGTATGTTTGTTATAGTAATACAGATAGTGTGTATAAAAGTTTAAATGATGTATATGTATCAATAGAAAGTAATATATTAGCAAATAGTACTGATTTTTATAATAATTGGTCGTTTAATGAAACAGGTTTCATGTATGGATATATGGCAATCATTATAAATTCGGTATTCAGGATATTATTAGTAGCAATTGATAGTATAAAATATATATTATTGTCTCTATTGGGAATAGTATTAGGTATTACTCAAATAGGTTCTATTGCTCTATCATCAATAATTATGTTTATGGTAATAATAATGACTATGTGTATGGTTAAGTTAATGAATTCATCAATTTCGATAGGAATAGGTGGAATCAGTATCGATGAGAGTAATTATGTTGTAAACGTAGATTCTTATGGAGATACAATAAAAAAATATTTTGAAACGTGATTTTTTAATATAAGTATATTTATAACCCTTTAGACCAAATTAATTTATATATATCAAACCAAAATGTAAATATGTTTTGATATATAGTATTATATAAATTGTATTTCTGTGAACATAGGATAAAAGTTTCCCATACTTTTGTGATGTGATTCGCATATTTATATTCTTTTATTAATTGATTTTCCCATCGTTTATTATCTCCTAATAATATTTTACTATCTCTGATGTTGTATCCGAAAATATGTCTGTTGAATAATATTAAATTACATAACCATACCCTTCTACTGCGTTTATCATTATAATTATCTAAATATGATATTGTAGCTTGTACGTGAACGCGACTAAAATAGTCTGGTTTTCGAAAAGCACCATGAATCGACATGTTAGCATCTTTAGAACTAATAAAATGCCCAACACAGTTTGACTGTGAAAACATTTCAACCTTATATTTAGGATTTTTATGTAAAGCTGTTCCCAATTCACATTTATTTATTCTTATAAAACCCCCTTTCGTTAATATTGGATAGTTAATTTTAGTTCCTTCATATTTATTTGTATAACTTGTTAAAGAATGAGGATATCTATATTTTAAAAATGCCTCAATATATTCATTACAACTATTACAGTATACCCAACCTATTTTTCTAATATAATTTGTATATTTGATATTTAAATCAGAAACTATTCGTTTTTTACAAATATTACAGTAATTATCAGTAATATTTAATTGTATCTTATACGGACCCCTACTACAATTATATCTATGTATGATAGTTTCTACTGTTTCTCGTACAAGTTCTCTGATGAATTCCATTTAGTGTTAGTGATTAATAGTTGTTTTATTGAATATCAAATTTTTATATTATAGATAGGTTATCTTGATAAAAATTCATAGTATTATTCATAACAGAGGTTGAAATATTAAAACGAGATTTAAGATAAATGATACACATTGAGTGGTTTTTAAAATATTTTATAAATTTTTCATAATTTTTATAAATTATAGTATATTCTGATAATCTCCAAGAAAAGGACCAAAATTTATCTTTATGAATTCCCCAGTTTATAATATCACTGTAAGGAATTTCAACCATTTTTCTATTAAATTTTTTTAAAATCAAAAAATTGTCAGTAAAAACGATAGATAAGCGTTTAGGGAGTTTTATTAAATCCCAATGATTAATTGAATAATTCAAATGTGTTTTAGTAGGTACAATTGATTTTATATATACTTTGAATTTACGGTCTTTATTATTATATATGTATTTATTAGACATTATATAGTATAAATTTAAAATTTGAAATTACTATTATTTAAATTTAATATTACTAAATTATGGATACTGAAAAATATTTAGATGATTTAGAAGATTACTTGAAGGTAGGTCGTGAAAAAAGTAAAGGTAATATAAAATTAGATATAAAAAAGGAATTTCCGAATATAAAAAATTTAAGATCAACAATGGACATTGGATTAATAGGTAGAATCTGTAGTAAAACAGAAAGATTGGTAAAGACAGTATCTGTATCTTATTATAATAAATTACGTAAGTTTACTTTAGAGATGGTAAAATTATATGGAACAGATCGTTATGCTAAATATTGTAGGGAATTGCGTGCCAAATATAAGATATTTCCTAAAAAAATATTAATACATGCGATGTATTTGTTGTTAATAGAGAATGGTGAAATAGAAAGAATTCCGGAATTGGAGGCTCAATTACAGACAAAACGTATGCGTAGTCTCTCTGGTATTATTAGTGTTTCAGTGATTATTGATCCATATCCAAAGTATATGGATCCAACAACAGGTAAGATAGAGAAACAGCGATTTACGTGTAAACATGATTGTGCGTTTTGTCCGACACAGGTAGACAGGAGTGGTCGTCAAATTATGCCTAAGAGTTATTTACTACGTGAACCAGCTTGTGCTCGTGGATATGCTTGTAAATTTAATGCTGTTGAGCAGGTATACAATCGTCTTTATACATATACTATAACAAATCATCCAACAACAAAAATAGAGTTAATTGTTTTAGGTGGAACTTGGTCAGAAGTAAATGTTCATTATCAGCGTCAATTTATAAGAGATTTATATTATGCGGCAAATACATTTCCACATGGAACATATCGTGAACCAAAGTCATTGTCTGAAGAGATCCATATTAATGAAACAGCTGATTGTCGTATAATAGGTTTAACGTTAGAAACTAGACCAGATTCATTATGTGGTTCAAAGGGTGATGAGGAGATTATTCGTTTACGTAGTTATGGTTGTACAAGATTACAGTTAGGTGTTCAATCTATATATGATGATATTTTGAAGCGTATTCGTAGAGGTCATAAATTGGAGCATTCGATAGAGGGTATTCGAAAATGGAAAGATGCTGGTGGTAAAGTGATTATTCATTTAATGCCAGATTTACCTGGTTCTACACCAGAAATGGATAAGGAAATGTGGACCTATTTAGTGGATACACCTCATCTTCAACCAGATGAATTAAAAGTATATAGCACACAGACAACTCCATTTACATTAATTCATAAATGGTTTAAGGAAGGAACATATGTTCCATATTCAGAAGTTGATTTAGATGTATTGATAGATGTTATAATTGATTTGAAGCGTAAAAGTCATAAAATTCCTTGGATGAGATTTACCAGAGTAGTTCGGGATATACCGAATGATTATTTGATTGGTGGAAACAAGGTTACTAACCTGCGTCAAGTAGTGGAGCATCGTTTAGGTAAGTTAGGTGTGCGTTGTCACTGTGTAAGACACCGTGAAGTTCGTGGTAAAGAGATGGGTGAATATCGTTTTAATATTCGTAGATATGCGGCTTCTGGGGGTAAAGAATTATTCATAGAATGTGTATCAATGGATGGATATACGCTCTATGGATTTTTGCGATTGAGATTTTCAGATAATCCGGCAAAGGGATTAGAAGATGTCTTAAGAGATATGGGTATGATAAGGGAGGTTCATGTATATGGAAGTTTGAAACGGATTGGTAAAGCGGGTGGGAAGGCATCACAACACCGTGGAATTGGTCGTCAATTGCTTAAAATTGCTGAACGAGAGAGTATTAAAAGGGGAAAACGTGGAACAGTTGTTATATCTGGAGTAGGTGTTCGTGAATATTATCGTAAATTTGGATACAGGTTAGAAAAGGAGTATATGGTAAAACGTTTTAAAAGAATAGAAAATGAACTATATGCGTTCATTCTGGCGGTTAATCTCTTATTATTTGCGATTTTATATTCCTATTTTCATTAAATAGAATTAAATTTTATGAATATCTTTTTCATTATAAATCATTGTATATGGTATTCTTTTTGAAAGTCTTGGATTATCTATATCATAAAACAT
>MDSZ01211395.1_pt1 | contig 14152 bp, 9 predicted proteins | sample 811201 | NCBI WGS metagenome assembly MDSZ01 (sample SAMN05326647, study PRJNA326480) | marine metagenome | isolation source: seawater | place: Indian Ocean: North | collected 2010
CTTTCCCGAAAAGAAGAAAAGGAGGCGAGTGATGAGGTCCATCCTTCGTCGTCGCTCTCGAGAACCGAACCGACGATCGAACAGACGCGACCGAGCTGCTCAACGCTCGCATCGATCGCGTCAAATGTGAATACCGCGCGCGCAATCGCAACTTTAGCGCGAAAAAAATAACGAATGGGAAAATTATTTTTGGATAAGAAAGAGATACTCCTATGTGGGATGGCAACACGTGTCGTAAAAGGAGGCAAAAAAAACGCGCGAAAGCGCGCGAGAGAGAGAGAGAGAGAGAATTTATGAGAACAAATTGTACGCGCGTGGTATCACAAAGACGTCATGCTCGCGCTCAATGATTTCGCGATCGCGTCTACCCGTTCCTTAATTCTATCCTCGTCACCTCCGGCTCGAACTCTCTTCCCGTACTTTTGCATGAACTTGTCCGGATGCCACCGCATGATGAGCTCGCGGTAGACTTTTTTCTTCAGCACAGTCGCGTCCGACGCGTCTTGCCGTTCGGAAATCTTACGTTCTAATAATTTGGCCATTTTTGGCGGCCATGGGATGTCATTGTACGTCAATGGAAGGCGAGAGGTGCTGGAGGAGGCGTCCAGGGATTCCCATCTTTGGTCGAATTTAGACCAGCGGCGTTCACGTTTGGCCGCGGCGGACTCTTTTTCTTTTTTCGAGAAAGAGGAGGAGGAGGAGGACGTTTTCTGTTGTTTATTGCTACTGCTTCTTCTGTCCTCGTACTCGTCGTGTTTCGTGAAATATTCGTGATGGTGCCTCTGATCTTCCTCGTTCTCCTCCGCTTCCAACTCCTCCGCCTCTCTTCTCGCCCAGAGCGTTTCGCGATACGCTCGTTCTCTCGCCGTTTCACTCGTCACGCCTTCGCTATACCCAAACCCGGTCGCGAAATTTATGTCGTCGTTATTATTGTTATCTAACGAAGATCCGTTCGCACCATTCGTACCGTCATCATCACCACTCCACACGCTGCTCGGTCCTTTCGCTTTCGCCCAATTGGCGTCCGGCGGTCTCGCGGAGGCCGCGACGCCATGACTCGAAGTCGTCGATGAATTCCTATACGGACTCGATAACACCGACGCCGCTGGTTCTACCCATTGGCTTCCATTCCAGCTCTTTTGCCCGTTGTTGTTGTTCAAACCATCCCCGCGACTCGTCGCCGGTTGCCCTTCGATTTGCGGCTCGCCCTGAGAAAATAGCATCTTCCGCGCCCGTCTGACGCCCATTAAAATTCCAATCGTCGCAACGCACGCGCAGAAAAGCGCGAGATTTGCCAGTTTCTCCCACGCGGTTTCAGGCGTGGCGCGTGGTGTGAGTGTTGTTTTCGACGTCTCCCCGGTGGTGTCCTCCTCGTCGGCGGCAAGGAATTCTTCGCGGTCTTCTGTCTCTCTCCGATGATGATGAGATGATGCAAACATCATCGACCGCTCTTCCGTCCCGTACACCACCGTTAATCCAAAGAGAAGACCACCGGACGCGACGAGAAGAGACAGGAAGAACGTTCGAGGACTGTCGCGTCGCAACGCGCGCAACGTGGTTATGCATTTGATCAGCGCGTCGACGACCGGTGCGTGCGGCGTCATTTTTCGTTGTATCGATGATCAAAGCGCGTCTCCATTAATAATAAGCGCGCACAAAATGTGACGTGATGACATTTTTCCAATTCATTTCAACACTATTATTAGTATCTCATCATCATCGCATATATCTTCATCGAAGACGAAAACGATATGCCGAACAACGACCAATGCGATGATGCCGACGGGTGGTGGTTCGACGAGAAAGAACGCCTCCTCCTCCCGGACTTGGACGTCCTCTGGAAAATCGCAACCCCGGAGGAATGGAACGAGTGGCGCTCGTCCGGCATCCTCTCGCTCGCTTCCGTATTGGACCGCAAAGATGGATTCATGCACCTGTCGAATTCCCATCGCGTGAAGAAAACGGCCGATCTGTACTTCAAAGAACGAGGCGACTTGCGGTTACTGAAAATAGAGACGAAAAAGCTCACGCAGAACGACACGCGAAGCGTCGTCTTCGCGGACGAAGCACCGACGACGACAACGAGAGAAGACGAAGCGAAAGACGATGGTGGGTTGATTTACGTGCATTATCTCTTGGTCGAAGGCAAGGCGTGTTGCGCGCACGCGTACGCGAACTTTGCTTCCCATCCGCTCAAGTACGACGACGTCGTTTCCGAAGTCCACGATTTGCCGTGGAACGAACGCGAAGGGAAGCACGAGTTTCCCGCGAGTATTGGATGATATTGGAGAGGGTGTGCGAGAGAGAGAGAGAGAGGAACATTTTTAGTCAATTAAGTACATTTTGCCGCCTTCATTTTTTTAAAATTCTCCCGCACGTGAGTCCCACCGTCGACGCGCGCTCGCGGCGCATCATGGCGCCAACCACCGCCCAGCGCGTCTCCAGATTCGCCAAGTATGCTTTCATAGCGGTCGCGTTGACTGGAACCGCGTATTACGCGTACATGCAAGGATTTTACGACGCGCATTTGGACGATGAAAATGACGGGGAAAAAACAACGTTGAATCTGTCGAAGAACAACGACGAAGAGGAAGAAGAAGAAGACACAGAGAAAGAGACAGACGAAGAGGAAGAGGAAGAAAACGTCGTTGTCGACATCGATGAAGACGAGGAGAGAACCCGGATCGAACTCGTCAAGGCTGCAAGAAGAGAGAGCGCGACGAAGCCTCCGAGAAGTCCACTCAGGAGAAAACAACGTGAAACGAGAGGAACGACTTCTTCGGAAGAAGAAGAAGCAATAAAAGCAACGGAGGAGGGAAGAAGTGGCGTCGGTCTCGCAGAGGCAACCGAGGTAATCGAAGAGAGGAGCGCAGGCCCCGCGAAAGGAAAGAACGCGATGGAAGTGAAGAAAGGATTTTTGAACGAGAAGCGCCTGTCCTCGAACGGTTTGTTCGGCGATGAAGAACGAGTGGAGGAGGATCGAGATGCCGCGAGTTCTTCGAGGAAACGAGGACCCGTCGTTAAGTCGCCGTTACAACTCATCTACAGAAACATCCGGAAAGATTTACTCGCGTCAAAAACGTTTGATGCATCCGCCATCGCGGCGACGAGGAGTTTGTTTCACTTCGAACCATTTCCGGGAGTAGGCGTTTGGCCGGTAAAGTACGACGACATGAAGATGTTCCCGATGAAAAGTTCGTGTTCCAGATTGATTGTATTGTCCGTGTTTGACGACGCGCCAAGTTTAGCAGCGAGTGGAACCGCGATCGTTTCTGAGCTGAGCAAGTTGATGATGGGTTTTGGTAATCGGGACGACGACAAGGAGGACGATGAGAACAAAGGAAATGCGACGAAAGTGAGACAGAGACCGATGTTTGTTTGCAATCGAGCGCAGTATCACGTGACGATGTTCTTTTTCAGTCGGCCGATTGAAGGAATGATGAGAGAGGAGCCGGTGGAGTTCTTGATGGATGAGGGTGTAGGTATCGCGTCTGAGCAAAACGAAGTAGTAGAAGTAGCGCGAAATGAAGAAGTGGAACCGCCGTCGACGCCGCCACCGCATCAATCAACGCCAATGGAGAAACAACCATCTATTCCTAAAGGATTAGGAGAAATGACATTCCCAGACAAGCCAAAACCGAGGGTTAAACGTTCCATCTCTCAAAACTATGAGCGCTTGTTATCTCCGCCAACGCCCATGTCGAAAATCAAACCGCCGTCAGCCATTAGCAGTGCAGAAAATCTCGCGCACGCGTCGATGGCGACCTCTCAGAGCAAATTCAAGCGCTCTGCCTCGGGCAACATTCTCGACGAAGCGACTAAAGCGCAAGAAGTCCTACAGGCATGCGAATCGATTGAATTAGTTGTGGACCGAGTCGTCTTAGCCACTTCCGGGGCCCTTCTCTTATGCTTTGACGACGTGAACGATTCGCTCAAAAAATCGCGCGCAGCGCTCGTCTCCAACGCCATCGGCGTTCGAGGCGTCCAACAAACCTCCACGGCGCACTGCACGTTGGCTAGAATTCTACCAAACCCTGGCGACGAACACTTATCCGACTATGAGTTGAAACAAATCGACCAACTGTTGACGAAATGGACGAAACAGTTACGAGGCACGAAAATGATATGTCCGAAAGCCTGGTACGTTCGTGAGGAACGATTTTCCTCCGTGGATGGAGATAAGGTCCGGCTCCGGTTTAAGGGCCACTAAAGCAGATGGAAAAGATTGAGCCATCACGGGTGCAAATTCTGCTGTGCGAGTAACGGGATGTGATTAAATGCAATGTTGTTGTTGTTGTTGTTGTTGTTGTTGTTCCAATGTAAACGCGATAAAAACGTGAACTTTCTCAAAATTTTCCTTCGTTTCGTCGACGTCTTCAGAACTATAGAGAACTCATAATATGTCCTCTCAGACGCAAAGCGCCTCCGAAACGACGAAACGATGCCATCATCCAAGAAGTACCGCCACCATCACTCCGTCTTCGTCTTCCGTGCGACGCATCCTTCATCTCAAAAACAGCGTCTTCGACCTTTCCAAAGCGGCGGATAAAAAATCATCGTCGAAGAAGAAGAAGAAAAGCGAACACTTCCAGTGCGTGAAAATCAAAGGCGACGGCAGATGCATGTTTCGCGCGTTGGCGTTAGGTTTAGCACACCTTTCGAAACACAACATGACCTCCTCCGAAGAGACGAAGGAGGCGGATACGTTACGAAACGCAGTGTTTGAACAAATGTGCAGAGACGAGGAGAAACGAAAAGGACACTCGGAAGCAAGCATGTCTATCAAGTACGGCGATCCCGATGGGATCGAAGGATACTGTAGGCGCATACAAAAAGAAGACTTTTGGGGCGGAGAGACAGAGTTGTTAGTGTTAGCAAAATTAATACGACGCCCGATAATGGTGTATTTACCGGCACATATGGCGAAGAACGCCGCGAGCGGGAGCGGGTACGTGTGCATACAAACGTACGGCGAAGAGTACGCGTCGAAGATGAACAAGAAGACTGGGAAGGTGACGGAAAGAGCGCCAGTGAGGCTTTTGTATAACGGTCAAACGCATTACGATTTGCTCATTTAGCATGCTTGTGTTTGGCTACCATAGTTAGTATTGTTGACTACATAATATTCTATCGTCGTTTTCGTCTGTTCTTGCTTTTCTTCGTTAAAGTTTCGATGTCGTCCACTCCAGTAATGGCGGATTTGTTGGAAAGATACGAGCCACCGGTTGCTATTTCACCTACGGAAGGACAAGTGCCGAATTCCTCGTGCCTATCAGTTGGAACTGGAGCGCTGACTTTATCCACTCTTCTCAGCGTTCTCTTCTCCATTCTATCCACGTAGAGAACGCCATTCAAATGGTCCATCTCGTGCTGCGCTATTCTCGCCGGCCACCCGGTTAAATCTACATCGATAGGCTTCCCGTCTGGTGCTACGCCTTTCAACTTGACTTTCAAGTGTCTCCTCACGAGTGCTCTGTATCCTTGCACCGACAAACACCCTTCCATGAATGCCGCGCTCGCATCTCCAATTGGTGTGATGACCGGATTTATAACCGCCTTCGCTTTAAATGGCACTCGTTTCTTCGACTTTCGCTCTTCCTCGCTTTCGTCGGACATGCCTTCCTTCGTGTCCTCCATCACAAAAACGCGTTTCTTCACGCCAATCTGCGGCGCGGCGAGCCCAACGCCTCGTCCTTTCACGATGGCCAACATTTCCGAAACCAAGTCCTGTATCTCGGTGCTTTCGATATCCTCCAAGGGAACTTCCATCGAGCGTTCGTACAGACACGATTCTCCGGCTTGGACGATGTCCCGCTTGCCTCTCGCGAGTGAGATGAGGTCGTTGAACGGATTGGACGCGTTTTCCGTCCAACTGCCGTCGGTGGAGGATGTCCCGTACGCCGACCGAGTCATCAAAGCGGGAAAGCGGGTGGTGGGGAATGGTCGTCGATTCTTCATCTTCTTCTTCTTCGCACCGGGGGCCCTCGTCGCAAAAGAAGAGAAGGAAGAGGAGGAAGCGACAGACGCGGAAGGAAGCGCGCGGAGATGCATGTGAAGGCGTTGAAAACAATACTACTATCCTCTAGCATGAATTATTTTTGAAGAAGCAACGAGAGAAGGATTTTGTTGATAAATAACTATCGTTTCAATACAAGCACCCCTACGCTATGACGCTATGACGAGTATTCTTTCCTCCACCGACCAATGCCACGTGTAGTAGTATTATTCGTATTTTTTCTGGTGCAATCTCTCTTCTCTCTTCTTCGCCGCCGCCGCCGCTATTCTAATTTGACTACTCGTGAGAGGTTCTTGGTGCGCGTACACCGTGTGGCAATGCGTGCACACTCCAACCAAGAGAAGACCGACGATTTGTTCCGCTTGTAGCATTTCACCTTTAGCGACGGACTCGATGACTCCGGTGAGAATTAAACCGATAGTAATGGCAAACCCTTTGGCGACGGAACCGAGGTTTTTGGTGACTAAACCAACGCAGATGCCGCCGACGGCGGAGGTGAAGATCGGGACAAACGTGAGTAAAGTGAAATGGTCAAACATGGAGAACCATTCCGTGGATCCGGCATAGAAGAGTCGCTGGATTGCTGCGGAGGATGCGAGACTATTGTTACCAGAACGTTCGGCCGCGTGTTCTTGGAGATGAGTTTGTTGTTGCTGTTGCACAAAAACCTCGTCGCCGAAGGCCAATTTCGAGATGTGGACGAAATAGACGATCGGTATGGAAGCGATGGCCATTTCAATCGTCAGCATTTGCGCCGGTCGTCGCAAGGCTTCCAGCGAAATTTGCGTGCTCGTACTCGCCAGCCCGCTCAAACAAGACGCCGCGGTTACAGCAAGCACCCCTAAATATCTCGCGTAATCTTCCTCTTCAATCATCATCGTGCCTGTTTCTCCTCCTCCGTTTACGTCGCCCAGCGATTTTTGCGCATCTACTGCTGGTTCTAAAATTTCTTTGATTTGCAAAATCACACTCGCCAACATCAATCCTAATAAACACAAGCACTGGACAAACGTCTGTCTGGTCCCAAACACGACGTACACAAACAACGCGGTCCAAATGATTTTCGTTTGGTTTAAACAGTTGAACAAAACCGCGTCGACGGAGTGGTATCCGTACTGCATCAACACGTTTTGAATGGAATAACAAATCGCAGGAACAACGCTCAAAGCAAATACCTTCAACCTAACTTTCCGAAATTGTCTGCGTATCTCTCTCGGACCTTGTATTCGCATCAAAATCAAACACAATACAATCTTCATGCACTCAGTCGCCGCGACGACGCCTAAGCTCGAAACATTCGTCGAAATAAACTTCTTCGTCAACAGAGGTTGCGCGCCGTATTGAACGCTCAACACGCAAAAAGGAGCCACGTTCCGCATAATTTTTTTCCACGAGATGAACCGCTGATGTTTCGCTCCGTCGTCTCTCGACCCGCGCGAACCTCGACGGCTCGAGGGACTCCCGGTCGTCGTCGGTGGCGACGTCGTCGTCGGTGGCGACGGTGGCGACGTCGTCGTCGGTGGCGTCGACGCGACGATGAGATTGCGCGTCTTCGTCTCGTTCTTCCTTCTCCGAGGCCCTTCTCCATCTTCAGTCTCAAAAAAGTCCTTTTTTGTGGGGGCATCATCTGACCGATTGCGTTGTCGTCTGATTCGCGTCCCTCCTCTCGACGTTTGCGGATTCGTTTTTTTGTCCTTCGATTTTGACGTCTTCCTCGCGGTTCTCGACTCGTCGTCGTCGTCCTCCTCCTCCTCCTCCTCCTCCTCCTCTTCGTTCGCGTGGGCGTCCCACTCTTCGGCGACTCTTCCTCTCCCCGTCGTCGTCGTCGTCTTCTTCAAAGTTTTGCCATTTTTCCGTAAAACGCCTTTGGGGGCGACATCGTCACAAAAGTCGTCGCGCCCCAAAGCCTCCTTCTCCAAAACCCCAGGAGTAAAAGTCCTCGACGTCTTCTGCCTTCGCGTGGACACGGGCATCTCGCGTCGTCTCGAAGTCGTCGTCGTCGTTTCTCTCTCTCTCTCGCAAAGCGCGGAAGAAGAGGAGCCCAAAACGGGTTTGGAGATATCTTATGTCTTTTTCCCCGACCTTTAGAAGAAAATTGCGGAAAATTTTGTTTAAGGGTTTAGAGGAGGAGGAGTACGTAATATATAATAATATAACAACACTCAAGAGAGAGAGAGAGAGAGAGAGAGAGGGCAATCCTACGCGCTCCCGTACGTACCCGGGGAAGATGATGCGTCTCCTCTTTTGCTCGCACCTGCGACGTGGTGGTGATCGCGCCCGTCGTCTAACAAAGGCGCCTGGAGGTCGTCGTCGGAGTCGAAGTCGGCGTCGAAGGCGTCGGCGTCGGCGGAACGGAGTAGGCGACAACAACAGTACGCTCTTCGGCGGCGACCGGAACATAAGGCGACGTTGGCGATGTCCTGAGACCCCGGGTAACCGTTTCGGTTCAAATCTTTCTCTAACTGGTCGCCTTCTCTGACTAAATGGATCCAGGAGAAGAGAATGATGAACGTGCCGGCAGCTGTGACGATAAACCAAGAGACGTACGGGTTCGTGACTTCGGGTTGCATGGCGATGCGGAGTTGGTCGGCAGACATGAGGAAGAAGTCGAAAGCGCCATGGTAGAGCCAGGAGCGGGAGATGCACTTGATTGGGTCGATGAAGAAACCGTTGGAAGCTTGGATGATCCAGTGCGCTCGGACGTATCGCATGCCAGAGAGACCAGCCCAGATGGCGTGCATGGGCATGAAGCCTCTGGTGATGGTGATCATCGTTGCCGTAGCCCCTCGCTCTTCGTCGTACAGTGAGCGACCGTCCATGGTTTGGACCGTGCAGTTGATGGCGGTTTGGTTCCAGTTCGTGATGGCGACTTCGGTTTGGTTGCCATTCGGATCGGCGAAACCGTACCGGGTCAACGCCCGGACGATAACGCTTTCGCGTTGTTTGGGGTCCTCCGTGATGATACCCAAGAGACCGTTACCTTGTTGTTGTTGCTGTTGCTGCTGCTGCTGCTGCTGCTGCTGTTGCTGCCGTTGCTGTGTATCCTTACTCATATTGCTATTATCTCCTCCTTCGGTACTCTCTTGTTCGCCCATTTTCCCTAACCTCAATCTATTATCCTCCCCGCTCTCGCTTGATAAACGCAGATAATCCTTCGCGTTCGACGGTCTCAATATCTCTTTCATGATGTACGAGTGCATGCCATCCGTCGCCTTTTCCAAAGTCAATTTCGTTTGCGCAAAACTTTCGTAAATGCCTCGTAAAATTTGGTTCTTAAACTCCCAAACGATTTGGCGATCGTCGTACACTGGATGTAATTGGCCTTTACCGTCGCCATTTTTCCTTGAAATACCAGTCATCTTCCCGAGGAACGGAATCCACCCAGAATCTGTGGACATGAAATAACTCATTTTGTGTGATCGTTGTTGTAGTAGTAGTTGTTGTTGAATTACGTGTTGATCTTGAGCGTACACTTTTTGCGCGGTAAATTCTCTTTCGTTTGTAACATCTTCTTCCTCTTTCGATTTCGATCCCGTGCTCGTAATCAACGCCGGAATGATTTGCGCGGTCGTTTCTGTCGTTCCTTGCATCACTTGCAGCGTCTTTTCTGCATCGGGTATCGCCTCATCCGCGATCGGCGTGTTCAACGATCCGCTCAGCACCACAATCCTTGGGTGTTGCGGATCGTCACAAACGACGGTAATATCCGCTTTCGTCACGTCCATCAACACCTGCGTGTTTTGCATTTGCTCGTACGTCCTTACTCCGTACTGGACGTTCTCAATCCACGCGAAGCCTAAGCCCACGACCATGGCTAACAAAACAACCTTCCTCGGCGACCGCGTTCGTTTGGACCATCCGATGGCATATAAACATCCTCCCATATCCTCTTCCAACTCCACTTTGCTCCCTAAACTGTCATCGTTCGCTCTCACCCACCTACTCGCGACGAAATACTTCGCCGTCTCTTCGCTAAATCCGGCCAAAATGAACGCCAGCCACGCCGTCGCCATGATGGTCTCCATGCTGACGCCCCTTTGACCTTCCTCGTTCACTGGTGGTTCCGCGCTAAACGCCATCGCCGAATACCCCAGCAACGCGGTCACGATTCCCGCTGCGAATGCTCTCACCGTATACACCGCAACCGGCGCAACAATCGCCCCGCACCAAAACGTCTGCGCCAAAACGCCAAACGACAGATGCTCGTGAAAAGCGTCCCCGTGGCCTCTTTTCGACATGAAGACGAAGAATACCGCCCACAAGCAGCACGGAATTAACGCCGCTAACAAAACTATCGTCGCGGACGACCAATCTCCCTCGCACTCCAGCGTCGTTATCACGCCTTTCGCCAGAAACAAAAGCAACGTGACGAACACCCAAAAGAACGAGTTATCGTCCGACCACATCGAGAGGCACGAGACGTACCATCCTTGCTCGCTTTCGAACGCCGCTCTTTTGCGAGACGTTCGCGGCGAGTGCGGCGGGACGACGACGCCAACGCCCGATGATTTTGACGACGATGGTTTTGGCGGGAGTACCATGGTGATGCCCGCTTCTTCTTCCTTTTGGTCAAAAACAACGAAAGAGAGAACTCTTCTTCTCGAGCGCGCGCTCAAAGAGAGGATTTAACGCGTTGGGGACGTGTCCAATCTTCTCTCTTTCCCTGTGCGTCGTGTGCTCGTCGTCTTCTCGCCGTCGGAGGAGAGAGGACAGCGAGAGGGAGACTGTGAGGTCTTCTCGAAGCGAAAGTATCTAATCGACGCGCCAAAAAAGCGAGAGAGAAAGAGCGCCGCGCGTCTTCTCGGATGCGACAATGATGATGATGATGATGATGATGATGATGAAAAAATGAGGCGCGGACACAGAGAAGGGTGTTAACTTTCTCTCTCTCTCTCTAGGGTTTAGGGTGTTGTGTTCTTAAATGAAGCTCTCTATCTATCTACGTCTACTATCTCTCTATTCTACTCTATTTTGCGTGTTGTCTTTCTCTCTCTCTCTCTCTCTTTCGCAAAAGCGCACGTCTGCAGTGGCGTCGTTTACGGTTTCTTCTTCCTTCTGAGCTCGAAGATTTTCGGTGGGGAGCGTGTGATACCGGCGGCATTCGCGGCGCCGCTTTCGTCTTCGCCTTCGCCTGTACTGCCGCCGCCGCCAAAAGGTATCGGTCGCAGCGCCGCGCCACTACTCTTCGCCATAATTTCGCTGTATTTCACCTTGAACTTCCCTTTGACGCCGCCACCGATGACGCCGCTGGCTTTCTTTAAAGCCTCTGGGTTTTTGAAATGGGCTATGTAAATATCGTCCAAGTCGGTTTCTGAGTCCACTTCGACGGCGAATTGACCGGCCCAAGGGCGAAGCATCAAAAATACCGTCTTTTTTTCGGCGCCGTCGGAAAATGTGGCGGTTAGACGTTCGTACTCAATGCCACCAGTTTGCTTGGTGTGATAGGCAGTGAATCCTGGGAAATATTCGTCCTCGCTGGCTTCTTCAGGTGGTTGATTGATTGAAGAGCTAATACCTCCTGCCCCCGCTCCGTTCAACGTCATCATTCGATCCTTCTCCTCTTTTTCTTTCTTTAACTCGTCGTGCGCCAAAATAGCCTCGCGCAAGTTAATCGACGGTTTCTTACACGCGGTCGTTCGAAACACGTCTACGCGTCTGTTTGGTTCGTTACCATAGCTTTGAGAGGTGAATCCCCACAACGCCGCGTATTCGTGGACGACGCCGCGAAGAAATTTCGTCATGGGAGGAAATGTCGCTCGACGATTGTTGGCATCTCTCGCCATCTCTTCAAACTTCTGTTCGATTTGCGCGCACAGACGAGGGTTGTTCTTCGCTGCTTTTAAGTGTTCCTGCTTGAATGCACTTTTCGCACCAGATACGGCAAAGGCAGAGACGTGCGAGTCTGGATTCGAAATGCCAAACGCCGCGGCGAGTTGCGCGCGCCTCGCTTCGTCTGCGTTTACCGAATCGTTCGGAAGCGCCGCTGCGGCAAATTCAGCCTCTCGTTGATGTGCCCGTTGTTGTTCGTGGTGGTTTCTTTGTTCTGTTGATGAAGCAGTTCGTGGTGGTTGAACTCGGGGTCGTCGAACGACACCATCATCGTGTAAACTCGAGGCTCTCTGCGCCATTTGGCTCCACCCGCCGGTACCGATTCGAGTCGTTGTACTCCCTGAACCTAAACTTGGGAAATTTTCCGCGCTTGACAGCGAGATGTTGCCATTATTCCCTTGCCTTCGAATGGCCTCTGGATTCGACCAACCACTGAACGAAGTGTGCGCTGCTCTTAAAGTTTGACCGCGAGACATTGCGATATCGTCATCCACCATGGCAAATGCGCCAAACGCTCGAAAGGCGTTTTCTTGTTGCTCAATGGACGTTTCTAAATTTGCCGCTAAAACCTGCTCAGTTTCGTTTGAGCCGTTGTTGTTGTCGTTTACATTGCTACCGTTATCATTATTATTGCTATGTCGCTGCTGATGATTCTGGTTCTGATGACGATGATTTCTACTGGTATTATTATCGCCTTGTCTTCTCTCTCGAATGCTCGTAAACATCGACGCCGCCAACGTCCTTCGCAACTCCTCTCGTTCTCTTTGCATCCTCGCTCTTTGTTCCTCCGACCGTCTCCCCGCGTTTTCCAACTCATCCTTTTTCTCCTTTTGTAAATTCACGTACGCTCTGTGGACGTTAAACTTCTTCAAGGAAAATTTCCTCAAATGTTCGTCTAACCTTTGACAATCGCTCGGGTCCAGCGCCTCTCTCGTCAACGGATTCTCAAACGTTTTCGCGTTTACGACGTACTCTGCCAAAGCCTCCGGGTCGAACATATGTTTCACTCGTTGCTCTTCAGACGTCGTCGTCGCTGACGCGGCGTTCTTTTCAACCTCCTCTTCGTCCCCGTCGTTCAACGACGAGTAGCTTTGTTCTCTTTTAAACTTCTTCCCGAGCAATTCGAACGGCGCGTGCGCTTGTTCGCAAAACGGTTCCAGCGTAATCGGATCGCACTTCTCCTCCGGTAAGTCTTTCCACCACCGCGGCCGCGCGGTCTTCTTCTTCTTCCCTTTTTGCGCCCCCCCGTTCGGTTTCATCAGCCTTGGAGGAGGAGGAGGACACACCAATCTTTTCTCTCCTTTTCCATCGTCGTCACCATCATCATCATCATCATCATCGCCAAAGCCGCTTTTTTGTCGCGACGACGACGATGATGACGACGTCTTCGGCGGCGGTATAATAAAAGCGGTTTTGGTCGACGCGTCCCGTCTCGGCGGCGCGCCTCGTCTGCTCGATGATGATGCCTTTTTTTCCTTCGTTATCAGAGTCGTCGTCGTCGTCGTCGCAAAAGTCTTCTTCTTCCCTGTCGTTCTCGTCGTGTTGGCGTCTTCTTCATCCATGATGATGATGATGTCGTTCTGTCGAACACCAAAGCGCGTGGTCACACAAAAGTCGTCCAAAAAAGTCGTTTTTCTCTCTTCTTTCAAAGACTTCTTCTTCTTCTTTTGGAAGACGACAAAAACGACGACGACCAAGAAGAAGACCAGCACCGACACCACCACCGCGTTGGACCGACAAAAAAGACTTTTACTACTGCGTCGCGACGCAACGATGCTTATAACAAATTATGTGAAGAAGCAACCAGCAGGTTAAATAAAATTATATACGCAACCAATGAAACCAAGTAGTGTGTCAAAATTTCTCTGGGCGGCTATGGGGATATTGACTCTGTTCGGACCTCGTGACGAACAGTATATACGTCTGCAAATGTATTCCAAACTTGGCTAAAATAGTTGGGTTTTGGAGTTGGTTGGTAAAAGACAACAAAAGCAAAAGAGAGAAGAGAAAAACAAACACATTTACAAATAAAACCCTAAACCAAAAAAAGACTCTAAACCCTAACTGAATCTCTTCTCCAATCAAAACGGAGTCTTTTGAGTCCCTCTCTCTTCTTTTCTCTTTTGAACACCATTATTGACAGATTTCGACTTCAAACCAACACAAAAACACACCTCCCTCTTTGCGCGTCGTTGTCTTCTTCTTCTTCTCGAGGAGACTTTCTCGAGACTTTGTCTGACCGAGAAGACGACGACGAGAGAAAAGGGGAAAAGAGGGGAGTGGTGGTGCCTTTTTTTTTTGCGAGGA
>MDSZ01183070.1_pt1 | contig 14149 bp, 23 predicted proteins | sample 811201 | NCBI WGS metagenome assembly MDSZ01 (sample SAMN05326647, study PRJNA326480) | marine metagenome | isolation source: seawater | place: Indian Ocean: North | collected 2010
GGTGTTTATTCTGAAAAAGCGGGAACAGTGAGAACAGTGAGAACACACAGAGAGAGACAGTGCAGAGATAATTTAAAAATATAATCTTCTCTTCTTACTAATCTTTATAAAGTTTATAAAAAATTAAAAATAGCCTCGCACACTCGCAATACTGCCGAGCTTGCAGCAAGGGGGCTTAGCGGCGCAAACGTCTGTCGTTAGGCTGGTCGCGTAAGAGACAAAAAAAGAACTCAGGCCCCCAGAGGACTCCCCCGAAACCAGGGGAGTCCTCTCAGACTACTTGCCGCTCAGTGCTGCACCGATCAGGGTGCCCGCCGCGAACGCGAGGCCACCGAGAACCATGAACCCCTTGACCATGTCTTCCATGAGCTCCTGCTCACGGCGACCCGACTTCTTCAGCTTCTGACCCTGCCGACCGATCAGCCAGCGGCCATCATTGTCTGTGATGATGATGAAGGGCTTTGACTTGTCGTTCTTCGTTGCTGCGAACATACTCTTTCTCCTTTTACAGGGGATGTACTTCCCCTGCATATTTCTTATGCACATATTTGTATGCATATTTTCACTAATTTGATAATATTGGGCTCAGACTATTGTTCTATGCAGACACCGTGGTCGCATGGTAAGAATCTTTAGAATGACCCACTTTTCCGGAGCCCTCATGAGTCGAGACGATATGGCTGGCCGAATCCTGGCACACGCATTCCACGATGAGCTTGAGAAGCTCTCCATGGCCCGAATAGGCGTGAGTCCCACACCAGAAGGGTACAAAATAAAAGAGAAGCAGCAAAAGGGAGAGCCGCTTACTCCGGGAGACCTGTACTACCAAAAGAAGCCAGAAACGAAGCACCCAGTGAGGCGCGCAATCGAGCGCACATACACAGTTGATCCCGTAACAAAGAAGAAGAATTTTCGTGCTCGCCTGCCTCCAGAAGTAGTTGAGAAAAGGTTGCAGACACTGGCAAAAAACCTCCAAAACCACCCAGATCTTGGTGGGATTAACCATTACACCGGCGGCGGTGGCAAGTATCATATGGACATCCGAGATGGCGGAAACCTTATCGCCCGTCTTATTATGAAAGATAGGCCAGGACTTGGGCATCACGAAATCAGCACTGTCTACGGCCCTGACTTCAATATTCCCCGCGGCAGCAGGAATCTTACAGAGGCCTTCCCTGGAAATCAGAAGGCAAAAAAAGCCATCAAGGATATTGCAAAGCAATACTCTCGGGGCCTTAAAGAGGATATGGCAAGCCGTGCAGCAAGAGCCGCACAGCGTATTGCGCGGCGACGGTGATCACTGCTCGTTAATTATCGGCACTTCATCCGTGTCCAGTGAGGGCTCGTCGTCGTCAGGCCCTATCGGCGGCAGCTCATCATCGAGTGGATCGCTCTGGAAAAACGGGCCGACATAGTATCTATATGCAACCTCCACACGACATATGCCCTTCCGGACCTTGTGTAGGGTGACATCCAGTAGATGTCCATCAGTAAACCTAATGATCTCAACCGGCTCCGTATCCGGCCCCTCGGATTCCGCTGACGGTTGAATCGTAATTTCGTGCATGAAGTTGTCATCCTTGTACAGGATTTCCACCGGCCCTGCTTCGATCTTGTCTTCTCTCATGGTGACCTCCTCCTATGTGTTCTTGGGGTCATAGGTCTTATGCAAACAAGGGCGTCTGTTTTTTGATTTCGTGCTATCTTTTGCCTTAGCCGGAGTTGTACATCATGGACATCGTACTTGAAGCGTTCCTGCAGGCTGAGATGCAGAAGACTGCCGCACAGACTGCGACAAAAACCGACCCAGCAAAGTGGGAGCAGGCAAAGCGAGACGCCAAGGCCCGCATGGGCGGCAAGCACTCTGCTCGAGCAATGCAGCTGGCGACCAAGCTCTACAAGGATCGTGGGGGTGGCTACTCCGGCGCAAAGCCGACCAGCAAGACCAACTCGCTGAAGAAGTGGTCGAAGCAGAAATGGCGATACAGCGGCAAGGACACCCCCGGTCAGGGCGGGAAAGGGGTATATCTCCCCAAAAAGAAGATCGAGAGACTGAAGTCGACCGAGAAGGGCAAAGCAAAACTGCGGGCCGCAGAGGCGAAGAAGCGCAAAGCCACGCAGGAAGGACGTCAGTACAGTCGACACGGACTGGCCGCAGGCACCAGCCTTAAAAAAGAAGCGGAGAGCAAGCCGTTCTTCCCAAAGCCCATCTCAAGGATGTCGCACACAGAGCTCACCAGAGAACGCAATCACTTGGTCAAGAAGTACTACAACCGCCCGAAGTCAAAGAACCTGACGATCGGCGGTGTCTCTGGCGCTGCAATCGGGGCCGCGGTAAGCCAGGCAGTGCTTAAGAAAGGCATGATTCCAGCAGCGGCTGTCTCTGGTATTGTGGGTGCGACAGCATTTGACTCCTATAAAAAACGAAAGACGCTGAAAAGAATACGGGCACTCAGCGTTGCTCTGAAGCAGCGGTCTGCTCCCATCCGCCAGGCCAAGAGGGTTCAGTGATGAATGACATCTTGTGGGAAGCATTTTCTGATGAGCTCAACAAGCTCGCGTACATGACGCCGGGTGGACCGGCTGCGAACGTGATGGGCGCCAACTACATGCAAGGCCCGGTGTCCTCGACCAAGGCACTTCGCATGAATCGAGCAAACATGCGTCGACCGATGCGGGGATCTGTGGGGGCTGTCTCTCAGCCCGCAATGGCGAAGCAGGCAGAGGTTACCCATCGAGGCGTCACCTTCCCTGGCTACAACAAGCCCATCGCATCCAACCGAAAGGGCAAAAAGAAGATGGTGCTGGTCAAGCGGGGAGACAAGATCCGCATCGTCCACTTTGGTCAGAAGGGCTATCAAGACTTTACGCAGCACAAAGACAAGAAGCGGCGCAAAAACTACCTGACCAGGTCGGCAGGAATCCGCAATAAGTCAGGACAGCTGACAAAAGATGATCCATTCAGCCCGAACTACTGGGCACGGAGAGAACTGTGGTGAATAACACTCTAATCTCAGCCTTTGGGGATGAGTTGGAGAAGATCGCAGGGGCAAAGCGCTACCTCCGAATGCTTGAATCATATAAGAAGAATCCAGGCAAAATGAGCGGGGCTGCTCTTGAGCGTGCGCGCAAGAAGTACGAGCGCCGTATGGCCCGATTCGGTGTGGATCCAAGCAAGCGGCAAGCACCGAAAGCTGGACCAGTCATTGCTGGATCGACCGCATTTGGGGCCACTGCTGGGGGCGCTGTTGGCGGACTCCCAGGGGCAGTCATCGGCGGTGCTGCAGGCAACATGCTGGGAGTCGGTGCAGCAGGTTTTCGTAAAGGCCTGTACGACCGACAAGGCCGGCTTGCCACAAGCGCCTATAAGCGTCGTATCGGCGTGCCCGATACCGCAAGCACAGCGTCAACCGCCCGGAAAGCAATTCAGTCCGGTAGTCCAACCGATATTCCTCAAGAACTATCCAGCGTTCGCTCCTTGAGACGGCAACGCAAAACTACAAAGGTGTGATGAGATGAGATCGTCCATACTTGAAAAGCTCGCAGCTGCTGCATCCTGCCCACTGCCGACGCGGAACCTTAAGGTCAATACGATCAACCGCAACAAGGCCATCAAGGCAAAGCATATCCAGTATGGACCCATCAACCTTTCGGACAAGTCTTACTGGGTTCGACTGGCCAAGCACTGGAAGACGTCGATCGAGGCCGCGGTAAAATCAAAATGCAGCAACTGTGCAGCCTTTGATGTGTCGCCAAGGATGCAGGAATGCATGCCGGGCATGATTCAAGAGGACGGTGTTCTTGGCTATTGCCACATGCACAAGTTCAAATGCCATTCAAAGCGTAGTTGCTATACTTGGGCAGCCGGCGGGCCAATCAAGAGCGACAAGGTTTCACTTAGCTGGGAGAAGAAATGACGCGACGACTTACTTCGCACCTGATGCTATCTCGGGCCTTTAGCGACGAGCTGCAAAAGATCGCAGCGAATGTGATAGGCCTTAATAGAAAGCTAAAGCGCGTCAAGAATCTTCATTTTGGTCCGGGCGAGCTTATGAAACATCCCGGCGGCGCCTCTGTTATCCCTCCGACTCGAATTATGAAAGCGCTAGCAAAGAAAAAAAGAGCGGGTAGAGGGGGAACTGTCGATCAAGCCTCTCCTTTCTTTGGGCCCGCAGCGGACCAGAAAATGGTGGATCTACTTAAACCTTACGCTGGCCGGATCGAAGTAGATCCCGAGGCCGTAAACCGCACACTGGCAAGAGCGGCGGGCATCAAGCCCTCGGAATCGAAAGTAGACAAAGCGGCACTTGGCGTTGTTTCTGCTCTGCATGAGCTCGCAGAGCGCGGAACCAAAGTCAAAGATGTAAACCCGCTATATTCTCATGCAAAGGCTGATGTTCTTGTTCAAGAGCTCAACGCATTGAACAAGCTGAGAGGCCCTGGGTCTGCATATGCAAAAAAAGCCGTGCGTGGTGCGCGTGCTGCGACCGGGGAGTACGATCATATACGAAGTCTCGTGGAGATGGCATTTGGGCCCAGAGCGCTGGCATTTCTCAGAGATGGAGAGAAAGTCCCCAGCGCTATGCGAAAAAAACTTAATGAAATGATTCGAAGAGACCCTGCGTTGCTTGATCGCGCACTCAAGGCCTCCAAGAGGAAGCGCGGCGTGGTTGGAGAATTCAAGAGGAGACGTACCCTGAATCGCCGAATGAAGAGCGTCATTAATCCTGAGTAGCCTCTGGCGGGGGCATCGCCCCCATTGGAACTCTCAGTCATCGTCTCTCGATAGGTAGAATACAATCGGCTCGTATCCAGTGGTATAGCCGATGTGCATTTTATACTTGAGCAAGAGCCACTTTCTGACGCGACGTTTGACTCGTTTTATCATCATGAACCTCACTGTCTTGGTTGCAATCCTCTTATGCAACCTTTCCGGGCTTTTTGTTAGGGAAAATAGTGAGCACTCGGGCCTTGACTATTTCTGGGATACAGACTTTACTGTAGTTCTCTTCAAAAGGACATCGGTGGGAAGGGAGTTTCCTCTTCAGAGTAAAAGGACCCGGCCTTACATCAGAGCAGTTTAGAGAAGCAGTCTTCCCCCGTGACCAACACTCGGGAGTAGTCGTGCCCATTACCAGCAATGACGTCTTGGACAGATATGCCGATCTTATCATCAAATGGCGAGACGAAGAGGGTATCGGCCGCCGCCGCGCCGCTGTTCGACTGTCGGAGCTGTTTGGCGAGCCTGTAACGACCGGCGTGGTTCGAGTTGCGTTCCAGAAACTTGGTTTCGCGAAAAGCAGCCTCCCGGATAGTGTTCGCGCCCCAAATATTCCAATGCACGTAGAGGGTGATGGGGAGGAAGAGGATGACATCGATGAGCTTGTCGAGCTTCGAGTCAAGCGCAGTCGGACCATCAAGACAAAGAACAAAAAGCACAACAAGACAATCTGGCTGGAGCCGAAGCCACTTGGAATTTTGGTCATCGGGGATCCCCACGTAGACAACGAGGGGTGTGACTGGGAGAGCCTAGTAAACCACATCAAGCTGGTAAGAGATACGGAGGGAGTTCTTGCTGCCTGCGTCGGCGACATGCAGGACAACTGGATTGGTCGACTTGCCAAGCTGTACTGTAAATCCAGCGTGACGGCCTCAGATGGATGGCGGCTGTCAGAATGGCTGCTGAATCAGATGCAGTGGATTGCGATTGTAGGTGGAAACCATGACGCCTGGGCCCACGGTCCGGGCGTTGATCCGATGGCTTGGCTGACGCGAAAATGCGGAGTCAAGTGCTACGCAACGGATGAGCTACGCATCACACTAAAGTTTACTGGTACCGACCTTCCGCCGATCATCTGGGTCCTCCGACACGACTTCTCTGGAAGATCCTGGTTCCACCCAACGCACGGCCCCCACAAGGAAGCCATGTTGGACGGCCGGTGTCATCTGCTCACTGCGGGACACATTCATCAGTGGGGTCAGCTGACTGCAGAACACCGTCACAGCCGGGTCTCTCATGCGCTTCGGGTTCGCGGCTACAAGCGAAACGATGCCTATGCACGCGAGAAGGGCTTTGCAGAACATACCTATGGTGAATCCGCACTTGTTATAATAGACCCTGAAAAAGAAGGCCCATCTCGAATCTCCGTCTTCTGGGATATTCAAGAGGGGTGCCAGTACCTCAACTGGCTTCGTAACAAGTAGAGGTTTTCGAAATGCATGGCGAATATGATGACTCTTACATGCTCTGCAAGGCCCTGGAGCGCACTGCGGCTCAGGCACTCCATCTGAAGGAAAAGATTCAGGCCGGGCTGCTGCTGCCCTCTTGGGCAGAGTACAAGGTCTACATGGCCTATTCGGGCATCAACAAAGCCCTCGGCACAGCCTATCCAGGCAGGTACGAGCACGACATGGAGCACGGCCACATGAAGATGTCGGCTGCTGCAATCACTCCCAAGCATGACGACAATCCTGCGCTGAAGGGGAAGCAGAATCGCCTCCCAGACAAGATTCAGAAGGCAATCATTCAGAAGCGGATGGAGAAAAAAGCGGAAAAATCCGTCGAGCAGCAGCTGATCGAAGCCTTCCGTGCTGAAGGTGGCGCCGCCGGAATCAAAGCTCTGCGCAAAAGAGTCCCTTCAAAAGACATGCTTTCCGGGTTACGGGCTCTCATCAAGAGTGGTAAAGTCTACAAACACCGCAACGGCGATTTAATTCTAAGGTAACCGAGCATGGCAAAGTACGACTACTACGACACGATTTCGGCTGAAGAAGCGGAAGAACTCAGAAGACTCATCCGGAAAAATAAACGCGCTTCCGGCATTGCCACACTGGCCTCTCTTGCTCTACCTGCAGCAATTGGCGCTGTGGCAGCAAAGGATCATGCAGGTAAAGGCGCTGCTGGCGGAGTCATCGGCGGAACTGTGGGTGGTTTTGCTGGCGGTGCCGCTGGCGGTATTGGTGGCGCAGCCCTTGCGGGCATTCCAACAGCGGTCATCTCAAGAAACCCTGAGGCCGCGTTGATTGCGGCTGCGCTCGGCGGCGGTGTAGGGGCCGCCACAGGTTTGGGGGCCGGACAGCTTTACGGCGCCTATCGGGGCGGAAAGCGTTTTGGAACCAACAAAGAAAAAACAAAAAAAGCCTCGGAGGCAACTGTGGAAGATGTGATTTTTGGCTCCTTTCAGGATGAGATCTTAAAAATTGCAAAGCACTGCACATCCGCGCATCGCGCTGTAGATGCGGCGGCTGAGCCGAAGAAGAAGGCCAAGCCGAAGATCAAAAAGGCAGCCATGAAGATTCAGCCGGTTCCTGGACCAAGCCGAATCCGCATGCCCGGTAAGGCAGCACTGATGGGTGCGGCGGGACTTGCTGCCGGCGTTCCGATTGGCGCTGTAATTGGCTACAAGCGTGAGCAGAAGAGACTGTCTCCGCAGGAGCGTGCCGTGGTGGAGCAGGCCATGCGTCAGGCGTACCGTCAGGGCAACATGGCCATGTACAACAGACTCAAGCGGCAGGTTAAGGCGCAGAGTCAAAAGAACGCGGCCAAGTAGGTCTGGATGAGAGTTGGTCAACGAGTGTGGCGGGCCAAGGGTGGCCTGCTTTACTTGGGCGTCATTGTCGACCAGCAACAGCGAGATGATCGCTGGAGCTGGTACTTTGTTCAGTGGGCAAATCGGGACCCGGAGTGGATCCGGTGCGACCAGGTTTACCCGTTAAACAATAAAGATGTTGAGGCCCTGTACAATATAGAGTGTCTGTATGACGACTCAAGGCAAGCAAGTTCAAGAGATGCTTAGCGGCTTCCGGAGCCTGCCGAGAAGGCTTCGGCTCGCGGTTGCTTTGGGCGTGTTCTTATTTGTAGCCCAGCTTTCGTTTGTGGCCTCCCATGTACAGGCACATCTCTTTGGCCACTTGGCGCTGACATTATACTATATCTTCGTGGTGTTCCACGTTCAGCGCGCGCATCAGATGAAGGTCAACAAGTTCTTGTCTGCCATCGACAACAGCTGCTTGGTTGTCAAGTTCAACGTAAATGGGACCATCCAGAGCGCAAATGACTTGTTTTGCGAGGCGCTGGGGTACACTGCTGGCGAGATTCGCGGCATACAGCACTCTGCCCTTGTCCCCGAAAGAGATCGCAACAGTGATGCCTATGCCGCGTTTTGGAAGAAGCTGCGAGAGGGGCAGTCCTGGCACGGCCTATACGAGCGCCGATCAAAGACGGGCGAGTCCGTGTGGATTGTCGGCAGCTATACGCCATTGAAAGATGACGGCCATGGGGTGACCCAGGTGCTAAAAGTGGCGCGCGATGTCACGGATCACATCAAGGATCGCTACGAGCTTAAGAAGAAAAACACCTACCTCGAGCACGCAGCCAAGATCTTGAGACATGACATGCACAGCGGAATCAACATCTACATCCCAAGGGGTGTGCGGTCGCTGGAGCGCAGGCTGAAGCAGTGTCCAGATGTTGTTGAGGCCTTGAATCTCGACATGCCGCTTCGGCTCATCAAAGAGGGCTTGACACATACCCAACGCGTCTATCGCGGGGTAAAAGAGTTCACGAACTTGGTCAGGACAGACGCGGAGTTGGAGAAGAAGTCCCATAAACTCAATCAAATTTTGTCTGATCATTTGTCGACGACCGCGTACAGAAGTCAGGTCATTATCGAAGCCCTGCCGTCGGCTGAAGTCAATGCGTCCTTGTTCTGCACAGCCATCGACAACTTGATTCGAAATGGCTTGAAGTACAATGATTCTTCTACAAAAATAGTTAGGGTAACGTCGGATCACCCAGACCAAATTCTCATCATTGACAACGGCCGCGGGATGAACGCTCAAGATTTTGAGATGTACTCTAAGCCATACACAAGAAAGCCGGACCAACAGGAAAGTGGAACAGGTCTGGGCCTTAGCATCTGCCTGGCCATCTTGCATGAGCATGGCTTCCAAGTCAGCTGCGGACTGAACCCTGGCGGCGGAACAATTCTAACCGTGAGCTTCTCATGAGTCCCAGTCACATCATAAAGAGCATTCTTCTCGTTGACGATGAAGATCTCTTCCACTTGGTATTTGAGGACGCCTGCAGCTATCTGGACATCGCGCTCGATCTTCAAGCGATCGACTCTGCTGATCGTGCAGATCAACTTTTTGCGGATTGGCATCGCGATCCTACAGGCAAACCTGAGTGCGTGTTTGTCGACCTGAATATTGTCGGCAGCAGTTTTGACGGCATTGAGCTCATTCGCAGGGTCAACCAAGAGCATGGCAATGGCTGCGTGATTGGCATCATCTCCTCTTCTTCTGATAGAAAAGAGATCTCGCGAGCCAAGGCTTGCGGCGCCCAGTTCTGGCTGGTCAAGTCAGATGAGATCGAGCCACGCTTAGAGCTCTTCCGCGAAGATTATCCGGGCTTCAAAAATAGGTCGACCTCGTTTAAGATCTACGAATGATCCAACTGCATGAAACCAGCTGGGAGTCCCTGATTCTTCTTTCCGAAGAGTCTAACGTCTTTCTTGAAGGGAACATTCTCAAGCTGATCGACGATGAAGGGGCAGATCAGCGTCGGGAATACCTTCAGACAGCGCTCAAAAAAACAAAAGATGCGCAGCGCAAAAGGCTACAGGTCTCTAAAAAGGCCCAGCAAGAGAAGCGGCAGCTTGAGCAAATCCAGATCGACAACACAAAACTCATGGCGGAGCTCCAAGAGGCCTTGGACGACGCCAAGGAAGCAGAGCAGGTTGCGGAAGAAGCACGGCAGCGGGCCGAGCAACATCGAGAGGTAGCCGAGCAGGAGCGCACGCGCGCAGAGCTCGCCAAAGAGACGGCTGAGCAGAACCTCGATCTCCTCCAAAAAAAGACACAGTCAGCGCTAATGAAGTCGATTGTCAACGTCGCCTTGCTTGTGGTTGTCGGAGTCGGCGTGATCACAACCATCATGTACATTATTGCGCTGACCAACGAGACTGCGGAGAGCCAGGTCACCTTGCTCGGCAACACTTGGTCAAACATGTTCGGCATCTTGCTGACCAACAGCTTCTCGATTATCGGCACAGTGATGGGCGTGAAGTATGCTACGAGCGACAGCAGCGAGTAAAAAAGACGCCCGCCGCCCCTCCCTGTTTTGGGGAGGGGATGCCGATTACTGCTGCCATTCTTCGGTGGTATAATCCACCATCGGGAGGAATAGCAGTGTCCTGATGACATTCGCAATCGCGAAGTTGATCACGGTTGATGCTCGTCTTAGAATCTTTCCCAAGAGGACGGCCCTAACCGCAATATCTATGGCCAGCTTTTTTGGCTCCCTCTTTGCCGCCTCCAAAAAGAGGCCCGCGGTTACGACGAAGGCCGCCACAAGGGCGACCTGCTTGAGGCAGCCCAAGAGGGCTGCGATTGCGAGTGCGATGATAATGATTGGCATTCTGTCTCTCTCCTTTTTCTATGATCTAAGACTCAAACCCACTTTACGGTTGAACTACTCTACTTCGATGAAGTAAGGGCCGTCCCCACTGTCGACAAGGCCCACCAACGCCTTCTCGACAGTGAGAGGGATCAATCCTCAAAGGGGCATGGCTTGCCCCGGTGATGGCTCAGACACCACATGCAGACCTCTGCGGTCTCCTTCTTACGGGCGGTCGCGACCGCCCTCTCCGCCTCAATCCGGATCTTGCGATCCGACAGCTTGCGGATCTTTTGAGTCCGGTTCCGGCGGTTTTGCCCCCGCCGATGGGCTTCGCTTCGGTACATATTGCTCCTAATAGAAGGGGTTTTCCCTTCCAAAACTCTTATGCACAAAGCACCCACTATATTTTCACTGTTGGCAAAAAAACACCGCAAGAACGGCGGGAGATAGTCCCCCGCCGCCCGTCTTTCAGTTTTGCTTACTCCTTGATGGGGAGATTTACTTCTTCCAAGAATCCGGGCATCCCGGGAACTCGGCCGGGAACTCCTGTGGGACTCGCAGGCGGACAATCTTCTTGCCCTTGCAGTGAGCCTTCCAGCCCATGACGAGCGCGAGTGCCATGTCGCGCTGACTGATCCGTGCCTTCGCCATTCGTAACTTGCTGATCCGCTCTCTCAGCGCGAGCGCTGGGTGCTTCGGAGGGAGCCCTGCCCCATTCAAGTACCCCTCTACGAACTTGTTTGCCTTGTGAAGATCGTGCCTCCTCATGCAGTAAAACACTGCGCAGAAGGCACCTGCGCCGGCGCGGAACCCCGCGCTTGCCCTGAAGCGGTAGTATTGATTGACCGCCTCGATCAGCCCTGGGTGGGCCTTGAGGGTAGCAAGCATTTCGCTGTTGCTCGGCGCGTTGGTGCGCGCCGTCATGCCGTTTGGGCCGCGCTGCATCTTGAACAACGCGGTCGAGGCACTAGCGAGCACAGCTGCGTGTTTGTGCCCCAAGAGGGTCAGCTGGTTCCCTTTTGATCGATTCAGTCCTTGGTCCATGACCAACTGGCTGTTATCGGAGAGCCCGCCAATGATGATCGCTTTAAAGGTGATCGGCGGGCTCTTCTTGCGGAGTCCCTTTTTCTCAAGTGCCAAGCGCTTGTCGTCTGCCTCGATCAGCGCCCAGAGACGATGTTGTCCATCCAACAGGCGGCCGGTGTCGCTGAATCGGATCGGGTCGCCGGCATTCTTCCAGTTGCCGGCCAGCATGTCCCTCATGTAGCGGTTGACCCGCTTCTCGCTCAGGTTTCTGTTACCCCGGTTTGACTCGGACAGCCATTTCTCTGCAAGGTCGACCGTGATGGTCTGCATGAGAACCGAGACGTCGTGCATGGTTGGCTCTTTCTTTGATGCCATTCTATCTCTCCTTCATAGAGGTATTGAACCTCAATCTTCTTATGTGGACTTTTAAGAGTGTTTTTTATCTCGAGGATCCTATTTAACTTTTTCTTCTGCTTTTTCTTTTTCTTCTCTTGCCTTTTAGGCAACTCTCGATCTCTCTAACTCGATCCTCCCCGTCTGAGTTTATCTTATACATCGTACCATACCGATCTGTCTCACGATCAACCAGTTGGCGATTCCATAGTGCTTGCAGTGCGCCCCGAACGGCTGGAGCGGATAGCCCGGACTCTGCCGTAATTTTGTCTGCATATGCGTTTCGAAGGCCGTACAAGCAAATCAGAACCAACTTGGCGTTGTTGTTCATGCTCACAAAATACCACAGTGTCGACATCGAGAACAAAAAACCCTCAACGAAGGGGTGTTGTCGATTTAAAAAGAGGGATCAGCTTTGAGGTGCGGCCAACATGCCAGAAGCCGCACCGTGTGCTGTCCCTCAAGGTATGATTTACCTTACCCTGTTCCTGATAATGATGCGGAAGCTACATAGTAGTTTTGGGTACAGCTTGACGCGCCTCTTAAATGGCATTGAGGAGGAGGGGCTGATGATCGAACCGCCCCTCAAGGCGCGGAAGGGATACTTCATGTCCTGATCATTGCCTTGAAGTCTTCGATGACCTTCTCGACCTCCTCGTGGTACACGTTCTTGCACCACTCCCAGACATTGCCGGACATGTCATAGAGGCCCCAGCCGTTTGGCTTTTTCTGGGCGACCGGGTGCGTCCTCCCTCCGCTGTTGGCGCCGTACCACGCCACCTCATCTGGGTCATTTGAGCCGCTGTACTTGAAATTCTGGCCCGCTCGAGCCGCGTATTCCCACTCCACTTCGTGGGGCAGGTCCGCAACCATCCCATCCTCTGCCAGGATGATGTTCAGCCGCTCCAGGAACACCTGAATATCATCCCAGGAAACCCGTGCTTGCGGAAGGTCGCTGCTTGGGTTGGCATTCTCCCAGTGTGGCATTACAGCCGCCCACTGGGCCTCCGTGATTGGCGTTCGCCACATCCAGAAGTCCCCCACCAAGGTTCTGATTTTATCTTGGAATGAGAACTTACCCTTGGGGATATAAACAGTGTCCAGACCCAGGCCGATAAATTCGAGGATATCTTCTGTGCTGGCATCGTGTGAGCGAAGAAACTCGATTCCCTGCTCAAAGACCTCATTCTCTGGAGATGCAAGCATTTCCCGGACCCGGGGCGCCAGATTCCCCAGCTTGGTCGACAGGTCGGTGCTTTTCTCATTTTTTCCCTCGCTCATCTCTTCTCCTCTTTTGATGGTTGTTCTTGTTCCTTGCGGCCAAGGCCTGTCACGCTGACGCGCTTCTCTGTTGCGCCATACGCCCTTGGGTGCCCCTTAGAGAGAGGTGAGAAACTGCCGGTCCACAATCGACTGGATGCTCGCGACCGAGTTGTCCTCGATGATCTTGATGATCGGCGTTTCGTGCGTCAGCAGATCCTGCTCGGTCAGCTCAAGTTTGTCTTTCATTTTTTCTCTAATGACAATGCGAAAGCTGCCCCATCGAAGTCGGTGACTGTATTCAGAGCGACGTTCGAGGAAGTTCACTGACTGCAGGAAGTAGAGCCAGGGGCCTCCCCGGAGAACATATTTTCTCATTGGATCCCCCCTCTCATGTAGTGCCTGTCCCAGGGCTTAAGAGAAGAGGCGTCTTCAATTCGCTGCCCCTCTTGCTCTGCGTGCTGCAGCTTCACGACTGCAGCCTCGACGATTTGGAGTGCTTCCTTGCACTTCTCGGACTGCTGCGCCCGAGCGTCGGCCAGCACACGCATGGCCTCATTCGAGTCGATCGCTAACGGCACGCGCTTTTGCTTCAGGTCCGCGGCCTCACTCCAGGCGTGAAAGTCACGCAGAAGCGCATCTCGCATCTCGGTCAAAAGCGCTTTTAGCGCCTTCATGTGCCCGAGGTGCATGGCGTTCATGACCTGAAGCCGCATCCGGCTCGCCTTGTTGTAGAACGTCTGCCGGTTTACCTCGTCCTCAATCTGAGCGGCAGTAACGCAGCTGCCGGGCTCCATGGCGTGCTCAATGACGCGTCGCTCCTCGACGGAAAACTTGATCTCTGCACGAATTGTCAGTCTCATCTCTTCTCCTTTTATTCTTCCATTACATCCGCGTACACAGCACCCATGATCTTTCCCATCTTCATGTAGAAGGCGGTGTCGTCGGACGCGCCTTCAGGGATCGGCGGCCCCCTCATGAGCGCCTCCTCGACAAAAATCTTCTTGGTCCTATCGAGGAACTTCTTTTGATCGTTTCTGGGGAGGTGCTTGTACTGCTCGACAAGAA
>MDSZ01063748.1_pt1 | contig 14148 bp, 14 predicted proteins | sample 811201 | NCBI WGS metagenome assembly MDSZ01 (sample SAMN05326647, study PRJNA326480) | marine metagenome | isolation source: seawater | place: Indian Ocean: North | collected 2010
AAAATAAACTAATTTAATTTTTATTTTTCATATTTTAATAAAAAAAAGAGAATTAAAAATTAAACAAAAAATTTAGGAATTTGGCGGATGAAATTATTATGCGCAAAATTTTTATTTTTGTACATTACAAATTGTATCCATAAAATATTTATATAAATACATTTTGTGTTTATAATTCAAAATTTACATTTTGTGTTTATATTTTTTACAATTTGTAAATACATTTATTATTGTTCGAAATATTGCGTTTGAAAATATAAATTAAATAACAAAAATATGGGCGATGGAAAAAAAAAGAGAAAAAAATTAATTTAATTCCATGACGGCAACTTTGTTGCCCATGAACCTACGGTTGTCATGGAATTAAATTAATTAAATTTTTAGAAAAAATATTTATCTATATATAATTTATAATATGTGGAAACAAATTACTAGTTTTTTAAAAGGAATTAGACAAACATTCACCCTTGCTACTAAAAAAGTATATGGTGATATTACATTTTCAACAAAAGGTGATTTAATGTATATTTTAGAAAACAATAATAATGGGGATGCATATGGAAAGATTAAGGTTTATAAGACAAAAAAACCATTCGTTGCAGAAAAATCAAGTTTCATTTACGAATGGAGGGTAGGTGATCAAAGTTATTTGTGGAAAGCTGATTATGATGCTTATAGGAAAGTGAAATTACAGTTTAAGGATGATGGTAGTGTAATGTATTTATTAGATTTACATCAAACACGATTCGTCAACGGAACCAGAAATCAATTTAGAAAATATTATGCTCCTAACATTCGTCAATATACTCTTACTACACCATGGGATCTTAGAACATACGTTAATGTACAAAAACAACTTGATAGAACAGCATTCCACAGAGATACAGCTGCTAATAATAGTTTTGGTGATCGGGAACATAGAATAATAACCAATTTTCAAATAGTTAATGATGGTAAAACATTAATATTAATAGCAACAAGAGGTAGATATATAGAAGATAATGCTATGGATAATGATGGTGCTGCTGACGTTGATACAATTGCTAATAATGGTGCAGACGCGGGGAGAGCTGGAAAAGCGGCAGAAGTTCCTCAGGGAAAATATTATAATCTTGCAACAACAAGTAGTGGTTCAGGAACAGGAGCAACTCTTTTTGTAAAGGTAAATACAACAACTGGTGCTGTAGGAACCTCCCTCGCTGGAAATGATCCTGATTACGGATTAATGAATCCAGGTAAAGATTATGGTGATAATGAGGTTTTAACCCTAGTAGATGATTTAGGACACAGTAGTGCTACTAAACTTACTTTTGCTGTAAATGGACTTGTAGCAGATAATAGTGTATATCATGATAAAGTTAAAGGTCCATCTGGAAACAATGGATTATATAGTGAAATATATCAAATTTCTTTAACTACACCTTGGGACATTACCACAGCAACCGCAGGAGCTCTCCCTGCCGCATTCAATAGTTTAGTAACACATGTATTCACTGGATCATCAACAGTTGTAAGTACTACAAAAGATGGTAATGGTGTAAGTACTAATAGCACAGCACGTGCTGCTGCTGAAAAAGTAGCTATAGATCTAACATTTAATAAAGATGGAACTGAAATGTATGTTCTAAGTGCTGATTCTAAAAATTACTCACCTGATGGAACTAAAAGTCAGAAAATAATAAATAATATTGCTGGTTTTGATCAACATATATCTCGATATCTACTTTCTACTCCTTTTGATATTCAGACTGCAGTTTATCTAGAAAATGTCAGAATAAATACAGTTGAAATATCCACTGCATTTGAAAAAAGTCAAAAAAATAAATTACAAGTTATTGGTTTAAATGGTGTATTACCATCTTGGACTCGTGATGATGCTATATTTAAAATTTTTGAAATAAAAGCTCCTTTTGGAAGTGTATCTATTACGAATCTAAATACCTATGATATGAGTAGTAATCCTGAATTTAATTCAGATCTAGCTGAAGTTTCATTTAATGATATTGTTGTTGAATCAACTAGTTTTAAAGGTTATAAAGTAATCGGTTTAATTCCTTTTAAACAAGAAAATTCAGAAATTCATTACGCAATAATACTCAATGGTTCTGCTGAATTTCAAATAGGAACAATGAATACTGGTCTTCCATATTTATCTCAAAAACATGAACTTCCAATTATAAATGCATGGAAAACTGTATTTGTAGATAATAAAGATAAACCTAGTAATGAAAAAAAAGAAATGATTGCGGGTTATATGCAAAATCCTGCTTTTAATAGTTCTGGTGAAATGTTGAGATATTTACAATACTGGCATGAAAATCCTGGTATGGTTGCTCGTCCAACTAGTTCTAAATAATCGCATAATCAATAATAAAGGTTAGTTAATGATAAATATTTTTATATCGATTATTAAAAATATTTAAAGTTAACACTTCTAAAAATACATGACATCTATTGGTATAGATTTAGGTACAACATATTCTTGTGTTGGTGTTTGGCAGAACGGTAATGTTGAAATCATTGCTAATGATCAAGGCACCAGAACAACTCCTTCATTTGTAGCATTCAATGAAAATGAACGTTTAATTGGAAATGCTGCAAAATCTCAAAGTGCACAGAATCCTGCTAATACTATTTACGACGCAAAACGATTAATTGGTAAATCTCTCAGTGATGAAAAAGTCCAGAATGATATTCCGCATCTTGCGTATGACATTGTTCCAAATAATGAAAACAAACCTACTATTAAAGTTCAATACAAAGGGGAAGAGAAATTATTTCAACCTGAAGAAATATCTTCCATGGTTCTGACAAAAATGAAAGAAACTGCTGAAGCATTTATAGGATCTAAAGTAGATAGTGCTGTAATTACTGTTCCAGCATACTTCAATGATTCACAACGTCAAGCAACAAAAGATGCTGGAGTAATTGCTGGTCTAAATGTATTACGTATAATAAATGAACCAACTGCTGCTGCTATAGCGTATGGTTTGAATAAAGAAAAAGGACAAGGAGAAAAAAATGTTCTTATTTATGATCTTGGTGGTGGAACTTTTGATGTTACAATTCTCACAATAGAAGATGGTGTTTTTGAAGTAAAAGCTACAGCAGGAGACACGCATTTAGGCGGTGAAGATTTTGATAGACGACTTGTAGAATACTGTATGCAAGACTTCAAAAAGAAACATAAAAAAGATATCGGTAGTAATAAAAGATCTTTAAGACGATTACAAACTGCTTGTGAATCAGCAAAGAAAACTTTGTCTTCTTCTACTTCATCAACTATTGAAGTAGATTCATTATTTGAAGGTATTGATTATAATACAGTGATCACAAGAGCACGTTTTGAAGATCTTTGTAGCGATCTTTTTAAAAAAACTTTTGATCCTGTTGAAAGTGTTTTAAGAGATTCTAAAATTAGCAAAAGTAATATTGATGATATTGTTCTTGTAGGTGGTTCCACCAGAATTCCAAAAATCCAGAATCAATTAAGTTCCTATTTTAATGATAAAGAGTTATGTAAAAGTATTAATCCAGATGAAGCTGTCGCATACGGTGCTGCTGTTCAGGCAGCTATTTTGACGGGAGCATCAGATTCAACTGTTTCTGATCTTCTGCTTTTGGATGTTTTACCTCTTTCTTTGGGTGTAGAAACAGCAGGAGGAATTATGACAAATATTATTAATAGAAATACAACTATTCCTTGTAAAAAATCACAAGTATTCAGCACATATGCAGATAATCAACCTGGATGTACAGTTCAGGTATTTGAAGGAGAACGTCAACTTACTAGACATAATAATAAACTAGGTGAATTTAATTTAAACGGTCTTCCTCCTATGCCTAGAGGTATCCCACAAATCGAAATTACATACGATATAGATGCTAATGGTATTTTAAATGTCAATGCAGTAGAAAAATCTTCAGGAAAAAGTGAAAAAATTACAGTTACAAATGATAAAGGAAGATTGTCTGCCGAAGATATTCAAAAAATGGTTGAAGAAGCAGAACAATTCAAAGAAGATGATGAAATTGTAAGAAAACAAATGGAAAGTAAGAATAATCTTGAAAATTATATATATCAGGTAAAGAATTCTATTTCTGAAGAACCACTTAAATCCAAACTTTCTAATACTGATAAAGAAAGTTTGGAGTCTAAAGTAAAAGATTTACAGGAATGGAGTAGTACTAATTATAATGCTACCACACAAGAAAATGAAGAAAAACGTAAAGAATTGGAACTTATCTTCACGCCTATAATGACTAAAATTTATCAACAAACTAATGATACACCATCTGAAACTGTTCCAGATGATGACGATGATGATTTTGAACCAGTGATTGAAGAAGTAGATTAATTACCATTATTCAATTTAAGTACAAATCGTATTAAAGCATAAGATATAAAAATTGCAAGCAAAAGATTAAATGATTGTATTAAAAAATTACGAATGTCAATAAATCCAAGATCTTCTAAATTATTTTGGATATTACTCTCAACTTTACTCAACCACGAAGGTGTTATTAAATTAATCAATGGTAAAATTATACTATTTGTTAAACTTTCTAAAAATCTTTGTAATACTGTTCCTGCGTACACCGCAATCATAAAATATATTAAATCTTTTTCAATCAAAAAATTTCTAAAACGATTTATCCATGTTCCTGTTATAAATTTTTTTTTTGATTTGTCTTTTGTCATTATAATATATTTATATAAAAAATGTATTATATATTATGATAAAGTAATCATAATATTTAACATATTTCAGTTATAATTACTTTCTACATTTATCGTAGTTTTCTATAAACCAATCAATTGATTTATGTATTCCTTCTTCAATTGGAGTAAATGTAAATGGTTCTGGCAACCATTCTATTAGTTTTTTATTGGATGCTGTTTTTTTATATTGACCATCACTATATCCTGTTTCAAAAAATATTTTTTTTTCCATATCCATATATTTTGCTATAATTCTAGCAACAGTTTCTATTGAAACTTCTTCTTTTTCTGAAACACTTACTATAATAGGATCTTTATCCTCATATGATTCTATAATTTTATAAATTAATTTTGCAAAATCTTTACTATACAAAAATTGACGCAACGGTTTTCCTGATCCCCTTACTTCAAATGGTTCATCATTTTTTTTAGCTAAATAACATTTATGTATTAAAGAAGGTATTACATGAGCATCTTCTAAATGGTAGTTATCATTTTCACCATATATATTTGTTGGAATTACACAATAAAATTTACTTCCATAGTTTTGTTGATAAGCACGTGAATGTATGTCTAACATCCTTTTAGCATAAGCATAAGCATCATTCGAATAATGTGGTTCACCATTATGTAACATAGTCTCATCAATTGGATATGTTGTTTTATCTGGAAAAATACATGTTGATAAACAAGATATACATTTTTTCACTTTAAAATCATGACAACATTTTAAAACATTCATATTTATTAACATGTTACTTTCAAACATATTTACTTTATTGTGCATGTTTTTAAATAATCCTCCCACATTTGCTGCTAAATGTATTACATATTCTGGTTTAAATGTCTCAAACAATAATTTACATTTGTCGTAATTTTCTAAATCACAATCTTTTGAACTTAAAAATAATGTTTTATGTTCAGTATTTTTAAAAATTTCTTGAAGTGCTGTCCCTACTAATCCCGTTCCTCCTGTTATTAATATTTTCATTTTATTAAATATGTAAATATTAATTTAAATTCTTTTTATTCTATTATTTCTATCTCAACTAATTTTTCAAGAGAACCTCTTGTAAATAAACGTATTACAATATTTGTATCATCATTTTTACAAAAACTTATTATTTTACTTTTACATTTTGCTGAAATTGTTTCGTCGTGTATTTCAAACATTATACTTTCTGGTATTACATATTTTCTACGTATCATTTTAGAAAAATCATATATTGTCGATTTAATTGGCATTGATTCCCAACGCACAAAATGATTATTTATTATTAATACAATTATTATTTCATTCTTCATTATATAAAATAATTATTATAATTTTATATAATTTATATTTTCTTCCTGCTTGCTGGATTCGAACCAGCGACCTGTGGATATCAAATAAAAACCATTACAGTCCATCGCTCTTCCAACTGAGCTAAAGCAGGTTTACTTTTCTTCCCTCCCCCCCAAAACATTATATTGTTGTTCTTTTAATACCTTTTTAATGTTTTATTAGTATATGAACAATTGTAATAAAAAATATCAGACTAATCTGCCATCAACATCATTTTCTCTTGTTTACGAAAAAAAAAAGACTTGTAATGTCTTTAAAAATAATAATTCGATTTCACAACAAAATTATATTTTAAATAAAAAAAAATATATAACAAAGAGAAATATCAATAAAAATGAACATTTTAATGATATATTTATAAATCCTAATTGTGAATTTAAACAATCTTCTAGACTAATTAAAAAGATATGTAATTAAAATGAAATAAATTTTTTTGTTTATTACATATATATTAATGTCAGTTGAAAATAGACGAAAACCAAGTATTGAAAGTTTAGGTAGCATTATTAGTATAAACAGTGGAAGTGCTACTAGTTTAAGTAGCATGGACAGTCGTTCATATAGTTTTGATGATACTATAAGTAATAATGTACCTTCGGTCGATTTAAATGTAAATAATAATGATAAATTAATGAAAAGTAATAATAATTTATTTTTTATAAAAAAAAACACAAAAAGAAGAGAAAGGGAGGTAAAACAAGATATTGCACAATCACCTAATATTGAAAGTGTTATTTCAAAGTTAGCAAACACAACAGGTAACGAGTTATCATTATATACTAATTTTACTACATCTAAACAAAAAAAATAAATATTGCAAAAATCGTTAATTTTTTTGTTGAAACTTTTTCTATATTTTCAAAAATGGACAAAAAAAAATGTCCATTTTTGAAATCCTAAAAAACTTTTGGGGGTAAAAAATGCAAAAAAGTGATTTTCCTAGATATATGCTCTTAAATTGAAAATTCTTTTAAAATTTACAACATCATAAATTTTTTTATAAAATTACATTTTTTACAAAAAACAATTTAGGGGATTTTTATGTTGTAATTTTATACAACAAATGACAACAAAAAAATCCCAAAAAATCCCTAAAAAATTTTATTGTGAAAGTTGTGATTATACTACAAGTAGTAAAAAAGATTATAATAAACATTTATTGACACGTAAACATAAAATACAACAAAATACAACGGATTTGTCCCAAAAATCCCCACCGGAAAAAAATGAATTTATATGTGAATGTGGAAAAAGTTATACCTATCGTGGTTCACTTTTTAATCACAAGAAGAAATGTACTTTTTCAATTTGTGAAGTTGTAAATATAGATTCAAATAAATCCGAGGAAACAGATAAAACACCTGACTATAATAAACTGATATGTAAATTATTAGAAGATAATAAAGATATGAGAGAACTTCTTAAAGATCAGCAAGAACAGCATAACAATGAGATACAAAAATTATTACCTAAACTTGGTAATAATAATACAACAAATAATAATACACAGTTTAATATAAACGTATTTTTAAATGAAGAATGTAAAGATGCTATTAATCTTAGTGATTTCATAGCACAATTGTCTATTGAATTGAAAGATCTTGTATCTGTTGCTGAAAATGGTTTTATTGAAGGTATTGGACAAACTATATGTCAAGGTTTAAAACAATTAAGCATTTATGAAAGACCTATTCATTGTACAGATAAAAAACGTGAAACATTATATATTAAAGAATCGGATTCTTGGTCAAAAGATACAACAGAACACGAATTGATGAAAAATGCAATTCAAAAACTAAAGAAAAGAAATATGAAACAAGTTTCGGAATTATTAATTTCAAACGAAGAGAATAGTGATTTTGATGAAGAAGATTTGGCAATGAAAATAATTCAGAATCATGTTCATGTGACAAACCAAGATCAAGAAAAATCAATGAATAAAATAATAAAAAATGTATCTAAAGAAGTATTGTTAGATAAAAAAAAAATTTAAAATTGAAATAATAATATTTAAATTACACAAATATATATTTAAAATGAAATTATTGAATGATCTTTTATTATTTATACTTACGATAAGTAATAAATTTAATATTGATGAATCTCATGATATAAGTCATAGTATGGATGTTTTACATCATGTTAATAATATATATCAACAACAAGTATACATATTTCCACCATTAAAAAAACACGAAAGAGTTATTTTTATTTCTGCCTTACTTCATGATATGTGTGATAAAAAGTACATGGACGAGAAGGACGGTGTTGATGAAATTTGTAAATTTTTGAAACCTAGAATAACTAATGTAGAATTGAATTTGGTTGAAAAGATAATTCAAACAATGTCTTATTCTAAGGTGAAAGAGGTTGGATTTCCAAAATTCGACGAAGTAGATGAAACTTGGGCATATCATGTTGTAAGAGAAGCAGATTTACTATCTGCGTATGATTTCGATCGTTGTATGATATTTCAAATAAAAAAGAAAGATGGTGATATGGAATCATCTTTTAATGTTGCTGAAAATTTATTTAATAATCGTGTTTTAAAACATTATGATGATGGACTATTGTTAACAGAATATTCAAAAAATAATTATTTAAGTCTACACAATAATGCTATTCAAAGAATAAATACATGGAAACAAATTCTTAGAAATCCAAAATTAAACTAATAATTTAAATTATATAAAGTTTTTTTTACAATAATATTATTATGCCTTCACTTATTATTAATAACGAGAAAATTGCGGCATTTTATGAAAAATATCCAAATATAGATTTCGAAACAATGAATCTATGTATGGTAGATATGTTAGAAAAGATAATGACATCATCTTCAGAAAATTTATCGAAATCATTAAGTTCCCAAATATTAACACAGTTACATGAAACCAAAAATATGGTAGGTTTTATTCAGGATTTTTTCTCTTCACAGAACAAAAATCAATTCGATCAAAGAATGATACAATTTAAAACCCAAATAATGGGGGAAATACAAGACATTCTAATAAATGCTCAAGAGAAAGATAATACAAATATCGTAAAAACTCTACAAGAACCTATAATTAACTCAATATCATTTAAAATAAATGATTTGGTTCGTGATACAAATAAACCTATTGAAAATTCGCTAAAGCAAAGTATTACTGATTGTGAAAGTCGTCTACAAACAAGATTTCAAAATTTAGAGAGTTCATCAATTGAACAAAAAACATCACATTTACGTATGGAACAAGAAATGCAAGAATTTTTACAAAAATATAAAACATCTTCGTCTGATAAAGGTAAATTTGCTGAAAATCAACTGGAAAAAATTATATATGAATTGTTTCCATTAGGTACACTTGAGAAAACTGCAGGTGATAAACATTCTGGTGATTTTATTCTTTCACGTGAAGATGCTCCAACTATTTTACTTGAAAATAAATTGTATGAATCCAAAACTATACCATATAAAGAAGTAGAAAAATTTGTTAGAGACTGTGAAAGTAAAAATTGTCATGGTATTATGTTATCACAACACATGCCTATATTTGGAAGAACCAACTTTCAATGGGAATTACATCGTGGTTTAGTATTACTTTATATAAGCAATGTAAATTTTGACATGGTTAAAATCAAAATTGCTGTTAATCTAATAGATTCTTTAGTACAAAATAAAAATATAATTCAACAAACAGGTGGAACAAATGAAGATGATGATAGTAATGAAGTGAATACCGCAACTATTTCAAATGAAGTATTAGATTCAATCTATCAAGAATATAAAGTTTTTGAACAACAAAAAGAAAACCTTCATGTATTGGTAAAAGATCAGAACAAAAAATTAAAAGATCAAATAGAATTGTTACAAATGAATTCTCTGACAAAGTATTTAGATACATTATACGCTAGTACCAAAACAGCAACTGTTAAATGTCCAAAATGTGGAAGAATTTTTGGAGGAAGATATCCTAATAAAGCACTTAGTAAACATAAATGTAGTTTAACCCCAGCAGAAACAATAATTAGTATTAATACTTAAATTAAAATATTTTACAATATAAATTATGGTTATTTTACTTTTTTTTCTTTTTGCTCTTGTGTCATCAATGAAAACTGTTAATTTAAACGAAACGAATGTAATTACAATAAGAGGTAGTATAAATTCAGTAACTTCTTCTAATTTTGTATATGAATTAAATAAAAAAAAAGACAAGAAAAATTTATATATTTTTATAAACACTAATGGTGGTTCTGTCGAAAGTGGTAGTCAAATAATATCTGAAATTATGAAGTATAATTTAACATGTATTGCAGATAAAGCATACAGTATGGGTTTTGTTATCTTACAATCTTGTAAAAAAAGGTACGTAACAATGTTTGGGAAACTTATGCAACATCAAATTAGTTACGGAATTAGCGATGAAAAACAAAAAATAGACAATTATGGAGATTATGTAACACAAATGGATGATATACTATCCGAATTACAAGCAAAAAAAATAAATATTTCTGTTAAAAAATTAAAAGAAAAAACATCTAATAATTGGTGGATGTATGGTTCAAATGCTGTTAAAAATAATTGTGCTGATGGTGTAGTACAAGTAAAATGTACTGATGCTTTAACAAAAAAAAATGAATCAATTGAAATTAATGGTAATAAATATATTTATTCAAAGTGTCCTTTAATTGAAGAACCAATAGATGCAATAATAGAAAAAGGTTTTAAATATTATTTTATATAGTGTATTAATGAGAATTTTAATACATTTTTTATTGTTTATAAGTGTATTTTCACATAGGATAGATTACAGAAAATTTCGAGGAAAATTTCCTTTAATATACATTCCAACAGACCCTTTTGAAAAAATGGTACATGAATTAGAAATAATAAAAGAAAATCAATTATTATTTGGAGAAATAAATAATAACGGTACAAATTTAAATAAAACAATTAGTTAAATACAATTATATTAATTATAATTATTAATATAATGGTTACTTTTCTAGAAATTTCACCTCCAACTAAATTAACAAAAAATCGTTGTAACGATAAAATCTATTTGTTTAGTCAATTTTTTATTCACAAAGACGATGAAAGAAATAAAGAAATTAAATATTGTTTAAAACAAAACGTGAATAATAATTATATTCATCAAATTATTCTTTTAAATGAACGTATTTATACAGATGAAGAGTTGGGTACTGTTAGTGATAAAATTTTACAAATTGATATGAAAAAACGTTTGAATTTTTCGCACATTTTTGATTATGTTTTAAAAGAAAAAATACAAGGATATGTTGTTATAGCAAATATTGATATTTTTTTAACATCACAATTAAATCGTCTACAAATGAGCGACATACATGAATCTAAAAAAATTTATTCTCTTTTACGTCATGAATTTCATGGTCACGATGATCTTAAACGTGCATCATTATTCGGTTCCAAAATTTCTATATTGGAAATGGCAAAAGAAGAAAATAAAGAAATATATCAAAAATTTTTGAATGAAAAAAATATACCAAAAGATTTACTTATACAAGGTGCTCGTGCTGATAGCTGGGATGCATGGATTATTCACACTAATTATATGATTACTGAAAAAGAAAATAAAGCATTTAATTTTAATCTTGGAAGAATTGGTTGTGATAATAAAATGATATACTTATTTAAAACTCTTGGATACACTATCTACAACGATCCACTATGGATTCCAATATATCACTATCATAAAGATCAAAAACGCGATTATACAGCAGCAGATAGAGTACCAATTCCATATGGATTATATATACCTGCTAGAACTAAAATAGAAAATACTCCTGGTTCTCTTGGTGTTGATATTAATTCTGTTCTACAAACAACAAATAAACTAGAATATTTACATTTTTCTAATGATAATGACAAACTTTCAAAATATATAAAAGAAAAATTAGAAAATAATCAAAGATTTATCATACCTCGTATTGCAGGAGAAGAAAATAACTTTGCTTTTTTTACTAAAATGATGGTAGAAGGTAGAATACCAAATAACGAAGATACATCTAAATTATTACGTTATCATATATTAAAAAATAATGGCGGTGTAAAGATGTCGAATTTTGAATCTGCCAAAAAATATAGTGAACAATATTTTAATGCTTTTAAAAATTGTGAAATGTATACTGTCTGGGAACCTTGGGGTGCAGTTTACGCAGCAATTCCACAATCACATGATTATGTTACAACAACTTATAAAAAAGATAAAGTATGGGCTTACACTTTTGATGTATATCATTATTTAAACAATCCATGGACTTGGTCATTACGTAACAAACGTCTTTTAATTGTAAGTCCATTTGAAGACAGCATAAAAGAAAAAATAGAAAAACGAAAAGAAATATATGGTGTTGATTTATTTCCTAATTGTGAGTTTGTATTTATAAAACCACCTCAGACACAAGGTGATCAAGAAAGTAAAGAATTTTACGAAGAATTAGAAGATTTTTATGTGAAATTACAAGAATTAAAAGATGATTTTGATATAGCATTGTGTAGTTGCGGAGGTTATGGTAATATAGTGTGTGATTACATATATGATAAAATGAATAAATCTGCCATATATATTGGTGGTGTTTTACAAATGTATTTTGGAATTTATGGTAGTCGATGGATAAGAGAACGTCAAGATATATTACGTATTCACTTAAATGAACATTGGAGCAGACCAACAGACAGTGAAAAACCTAAAAATTTTCAAAAAGTAGAAGGAAGTTGTTATTGGTAATTAATTAAATTTTGGAGTCATATCTGTTTTATTATTTGACCAAGAGTAAACCTTTCCAAGTGAATTGTGCATAAATTCATCATCAAATTTATTCCATCTTGAATATATGTACCCTTTTTTTTGTAAGAACTGATGAATTAAATCACGCATTTGCGAATTATAATTATGTTCTACATTCATATATCCAATTGTATATTTATTAAAATCTAATCCCATTAAAACATGTAATTCACTACCTTCTGTATCTAATGACATATAATCAATATATTTTGGTGCATTGATTTCATCTAATACTTCTGTCAATGTTCTTGTTTTTAAAGTTACTTTATTATCTACTTTAAATTGTCCAATGTTACCCATATGATTAGTTATTCCAGATAATTCACTACAGTCTACAACATCAAAAGTAACTTCTTTTCCTGATTTTGAATATATTGGAGAGTAACATTTATGACAATCTCTATTTTTATTTAAATCTTCTTTATTGTTTGGATTTGCTTCTATACATAAACCTTTCCATCCCAATCCTTTCTCAAAATAATAAGTATTTGAATTTGTAATTCCATCAACAGCTCCTAATTCTATAAAAAAACCGTCTTTTTTTTCATTAAAAATAAATTTGGATATATATTCATCTTGACGTATTTGTGATTTATACATTTATAATATTCATATTGTTAATTTTTTAAATTATTATTATAAAATTAACAATCTATTTTTTCAAGTAGATAAAACAACTTAGTTATCAAAAAATAAGGAAAATTTTTATCTATTAATTCGTCTTGTGGAACGGTTCCAAACCATATACAGGTAAAATATGGTACATAACACAACGCATCATATAGATCATTTTTATATTCTGAATACGAGTAATTTATATTATATTCTTTTAACTTTACAAAATAGTATTGTGTAAATAATGCATAAATAATCTCTAAATCTTCAATATTAAAACTTTCTATTATAAAGAATACCAAATCTTGAACACCTTTTCCGATTCCACAATGCTGCCAATCCATAAAATATGGATGATAATTGTTTTCAATATCATAAAAAATATTTGGTGATTTAATATCTCCATGAATCAACGTTAAATTATTACCACCTGCCAATCTATCTTGAATATTTTGGAAATTATTTTGAATTTTTGATAATATTACCATTTGTTTTTTATTAAGTACACCCTCCCATTTTTTGTAAAATATTGAATATTTTTCTGATATAAATTCACTATAAAATGGTTTGAATGTATCGTTATCCGTTTTTTTTAATTTTGGATATAATTTTTGTATATTTTTATTCCAGAATTCTGAATGTAATTTTGC
>MDSZ01208964.1_pt1 | contig 14147 bp, 10 predicted proteins | sample 811201 | NCBI WGS metagenome assembly MDSZ01 (sample SAMN05326647, study PRJNA326480) | marine metagenome | isolation source: seawater | place: Indian Ocean: North | collected 2010
CAAACATTCGGTAGAATTGCTTAATGAGCAACTTTCGCAATCAATGGAATAAATTCGATTGCACAGCAAACAATATAAACTTAGCTCAAATTTCCCTTCCAAACATTTCGATGATTGAAGAAAATAAAGATGAAGAAGGACTTCGTGAAAACTCAGGAAATCCATCTGACTCATCACCTTCTGATTCTCAGAAAAGAGACATTGCTCTTTGGGTAAATGAAGGATTGGGACTTTCCGAGATTCAGAAAAGAATTAATGAAGATTTCGGAATAGTCATGACATACATGGATGTTCGTTTCCTTGTAGACGACCTTAATTTGGATCTTGTTGATCTGGAAGAAGAAGAGCCTGAAGAAGAAGAGGATTCAGAGTCTGGTGTTTCAGATGTCTCGGAATCTGACGATCCATTAGCAAATGATGGTGGTGTAAGCGTAGAATTGGATCCAGTTACCCCGCCGGGTGCCATGGCAAGTGGTTCCGTTACTTTTTCTGATGGACAACACAAAAAGTGGACCCTTGATCAATTTGGACGTCTAGGTTTAAGCGGTGGTGAGGAAGGCTATAAACCTTCAGACGACGATGTTATTGAATTTCAAAAACAACTAGATGCAGCCCTTCGTGGTAAAGGATTTTAATTTCAATAGATTTCTTCCAGGCACAAATTCTCTAGTTCCAATAGACTCTCAAATCTTTCTACAATGCTTTTGTCGCATTTTTGGAACAACTCTTCCTTGAGGATTACATTTTCAAGTTCCCACTTTAGACGCATTGTGACTACTTGATTTTTTTCTACGCCGAAGCGTTCACTTTCAAGATCATCAAGCTCTTTCTGAATTTTTTGGAATTTGCTCCATTGCATTTCTTCATTTGCAAATGATAAAAGTGTTTTTTCCTGTGATTGTATTTTTTGGGCTTCAGGATGGAGTATGTTTGTCAATTCCGGCCATTCTTTTTTAATTCGATTCTTCAGGTTGTTTCTAATTTTATTTCTTTCCGTTTCTCTCTCTTTTTTCTTGGCTACGATAGCACTTTTTTTCTTTTCCAGAATCGTTGTTATTTTAGAAAATTCAGAATAAGGACTTGAAAGTTCCAAGTTTAGTTTTTTTGCAAGTTCATGAATGATCACCTTTGCAGATGGGGTCGCATTTTGAACTATCTTATTGAATGAGTCATTTGGATTAAAATATGGAGAGCCTTGATTTTGTTTGAGTTGGTCCTTACTGCCATTGCTATCTGTTAAGTTTTTGTCGTTTTCGAAATCCACAAACTTTCTGAGAAAAACATCTGATGTTTTGATTGGAACATCAATAGTTTCAGAATTAATAATTACATATGCATGAGCCTCAGTTAGAGAGGTTTTTCCATCACGATCAAAATCAGGTTTTTTTCTTTTCTCTCCCAATCTGCTTTCTCCACACAATGCCTCCCAGAATTGAGTACTGTACTCACGGTAGTTCGCCTCTCTTATGTCAGGAGTGCAGCCTGCAGCAACCCTATCGTGAACCGTGGCAAAAAAACCGGCCCTGTGTTGATTGCTTAAACCTTCTTTTGGGTTCCCATCTTTAAATATGATATTCGCAAAACCACCGCTGTAGCATTGAACCATGATCAGAACGCTTTTGTGCGAATCCGGGAGAAGGTCTAACTTTTTGGAAAGATCTGAAACTTTCAACCTGACATTTTCCCATAATAAAGCAGTAGTATTTTTAGGGTTCTTCTTATCACCTTTTCCGCCATGTCCGGTAAAATAAATTAAATTTGTGGAGCTTTTTGAGGTCGAATTGGCTTCCCTTATCCACTTGTCAATTTCCCCAATAGATGAATTGCCATTAGTTTTCACCTGATTGTTTCTATATTGATTAAAGAGTCCTCTTTTGCTCCCCATAATCGAAGCTAACAATATTGTTGCCTCTGGGACCTTAAAACTTGGGTCAAAAAATTGTATATCTCTAGAAGATTCGTTCCCATCTGCAAAAAGAGTTTTGCAGCTGGTTTCATTAAATCCAAGCTTACTCCTAATTCTATGGAAGTACTTTACATTGCTTTCCAACGAGACTTGGTTGCCGGATGGTGAATAGCCGCCTCCAAGAATCAAAACATTAAAATGGTTTCTTATATCCTTTTCAAAGCTATCCGTTGAGCTTGTATTGCCGGAGTCAAGTTGATGATTTGCAACTTTCTCGAGATAATTCTCATCCGGTAGTTTAGAATGAAGAAATTGGGCAATTATTGCGTTTAAAATAACCGCAAATGAGATAATTACTCCATTTGTAGACATTATATGCATTAGAGAGTCTATTCTGTTTCGTGGCAAGTTAGATATTATCCAACCGCATCGTAATTAAGTTGGTAACTTCATAAAGCCACCTCTGACCGCACCAGCAAGATTAGATCCATAATTTTCGATAAAAGCCTCATCGATAGGTCTGCTGTTTGGCACCGATAACCAAATCCGCAAAAGGTGCCTTTTCTTATGTTGTTCTAGATAATCTTCAAAAGCAGTTCTTCGATGAAGAAGGATCCAATTATTCAAAAGAAGAAGTTCCCCCTTTTGCATGGTGAATCTTTGCTGAATAGAGGGTCTCTCGCAAATTTCATCCAGGAAATCCAAAGCTTCTTTTTGGATTTTGCTGAGATTTGGGCATTTTTCATCACTATCAGCTCTATCAATTAAAACCCGTAAATAAGAGCATGCGAAAAAGTTATCCTTTAGAGAAAAGATTGGTTGCATCACATAGGGTCTTTTGTTGGCTAAATCAACGACATGCCTCTTGAATGGAAATTTAGCCTCTAATATTTTCAAAAGATCTGGTCTCTCCTCTTTGATTATCTCTTTTACCTTAAAACTTTGAACTATTTGGTTTTCACCTCCTTTTTTTGCAGGACAGAGGCAAAGAAAAGCGATGACGTCACAACGATCACTGTGAAAACTCAACTTATTGCTCGTGTTGGGTCCTCTCGTGCGAGGGTCTTTGTGCCCAAAAGACTCATCTTTTACGCTAAGGACCAAATCGCCCTCTGAACTTTGTGACAATGGCGTTCCAATTTTTTTGCAGAATTGAATAAACCATTTTGACGCTGACTCTTTGTTCGCAAAATTTTTTCCCGAATCCATGCGAATGATGCCCTCATCATTTTCCAGACTTTCACGAATGGCTATTGGACAAAAGTTTCTCTCATCCATTGGAACAATTGGGGACATTGACATTTCAAAAGACATATAAATTATAGTTATTCATTGATGAAATGAAAAATCATATTCTTATTACCAAAATCATTCATATTGCTGCGATTTCTTTGCTTTTATTTTCAAGCATTGAAACTGATGCGAAGATTTATCCATCTCTGCCAAATTACAACACTCAAAAAATCACTGCATCTTTTCCAAAAACCAAAGAAATAAGCATAAATCGAACTTCTGGAAAGCTTCTCAACGAGGGATTTGTTTGGAATGGTAGAGATTCTACTGGAAAATGTTTTCTCACTCTTGTGAGGAAAGGGGGAGATTTTCGGGGATCCTTAATTACACCTGACGAGAATTACAGAATTCACGGATCTTTAGAATCAATAAACCTGACTTTGGCCGACAAAAATACTAAGCCATGTGCCGGTTGTATTAATGAAAGTGGTCTGAGGAGAGATCCCAGAAGTGCCGCACAAAGTAGTCATGCATGGCGTAAATCAGATGGCGGTCAAATTGATTTGATGGTCATTTATCCCACGGAAGTTAAAAACGATATTGGCAGTTTATCCCAAACCATAGCTGAAATTGAGACTGCTGTGGCAGATGCTAATCTGTGTTTTCGTAACAGCCTTGTAGAATTGAGTTTGCGTCTGGTTCACATTGCAGAGACATCCTATGTACCCTCCGGTAACCTAGATATTGATCTCGATCGCTTGACCGAAAAAAATGATGGTTTTTTGGATGAAATTCACAATTTGCGAGATCAATATGGAGCAGATATTGTGACTCTCCTATCTACTGACAGCAACAGCGGTGGGCTGGCGAAGACAATGACCTTTCCGTCTATTAATTTTGAAAAATCCGCTTTCAATGTGTGCGTTTGGGATCAAATTACAGCGCCTTCCTACACTCTAGCCCACGAAATTGGACATAATCTGGGTTGTCTTCACAACCGTGAGGATGTGACCTATCCAGAAGAAAGCGCTGGTAATGATTATGGGGCGTTTGCTTATGGTAAGCGTTGGTTTGAAGATTCAATAGGTTACAGGACAATCATGTCCTACAATGATAGTGAAGGTTCTTACCAAAATTCCGTTCCTTTTTTTTCGAATCCGAACGTATCCTATTTGGGTGTACCCACTGGAAATGATGGTACTGAGAATAACGCCAGGGCACTAAGCCTCTCAGCGCCTTATGCGTCCAATTTTCGTAAAGCTGTGGTTCAAGGTTTTTTACCCAGTCTTTTTTCACTCGACGTAAGGTCAGGCAGCCATTCTTCCCTTAAACTTCGACTGGCAGTTGAACCGGTGAATGATATCAATGTCACATTAACTCTTCAGAATGGTCAAAATTTTCAAATCGGTTCTCCCTCAAACATTACTTTTAACTCATCAAATTGGAACTTAGGCGTGCCAGTTTTGGTGTATGCAAAAAAAGTTACAAACGCCCCCCTTACGGATAGCTTAACCTTTTCCGCAAATTCTTTTGATAGTGTGGAAGTGGCATTGGCCCTTATCGAAGCAAACTCTACGGATAATGACTTCAATTATTACACAGGCGTTGTTGTGAATGAGTATGGGGTTCCCATTCAAGGTGTTGAATTCACCTCACCGGAAAATGAAGTTCTTTTCGTCAGTGATCTGAACGGGACTTTTGGGCAAGAATTCGGTAATTCAAATCCAGGTTTTTTGAATCTAAAGAAAGATGGTTATACATTTGAGCCATCTGTCTTAAGTTTGAATGAGGCAAGTATGGAAGTCGTAAAAAATTCTTTTGTGGGGACAAAACCATCAATTGTTTACGTGAATGAGTCTTCAACTGGAAGAAATGACGGTACAAGCTGGGTAAATGCTTTCACCGATCTAAATGATGCGTTGAATGAACAAGCTCCAATCTCTGAAATATGGGTTGCCGCTGGAACTTATTATCCAGGTGAGGTTCGATCATCTTCTTTTGTTCTTCCCGGTGGGATAAAAGTTTTAGGTGGTTTTTATGGAAATGAAAAAACATCCAGTGCTCGTGATTACACTCAAAACCAAACTGTATTGTCGGGTGATATCGGAGTCATCGGAAATTCTAGTGACAATTCCTATCATGTGATCGTTGCACTCGATGGAGCCGTGCTCGATGGTTTCGTTATTCAAGATGGCAATGCCAGTGAAAATTTTACAGACAGTCGCGGGGTTGGTGCAGGGTTGTGGGCAGAATCTGTAAACTTTGAGATTAGTAATTGTGAGTTCAAGAATCATTGGGCATATCAAGGAGGTGCTGCAATTTGGATCTCAGAGAGCAATGCGACTCTAACAAATTGTTCCTTTGTGGCTAATCAGGCAGGAACCACGGGTAAGGGCGGCGCGATCCGCTCAAATAACTCTCAACTAACGGTAGGAGCGAGTAACTTTTTCCACAATATTGGTCCTTACGGAGGTGGTGCATTACACGCTGAAGGTGGGAACGTGAATATTAGCTCATCAAACTTATCCTTCAATCTGAATTCCTATTATAATGGAGGAGGTGCTCTTTTTTTGGAGGAGGTTGCTGGTGAGATTTCAAATTGTACTTTTACAAGCAACGAAACGGATGCCAACAACTATGGTGGTGCTGTAAAATTAGTTGATTCATCACCATCTTTTTCAAATTGTCTCTTTCAGAGAAACGGAAGTCTTAAAAATTCTGCAGGAGCCATTTACTTGGATGATAAATCGAATCCCATTATCAGTAATAACGATTTTCGAGAAAATTTCGCATTGGGTTGGGGAGGAGCCATTTATTCGCAAAGTCTTGAGTTGAATGTAACTGGTGGTTTATTTCTAAAAAACTGGTCTAAGTATGGAGGTGCAATAGCAACCAATGGGACCAACAAAACTATTTTCAATGGAGTCAAAGCCTACGCAAACGAAGCAAACGCAACGGATAACTCTCAAGGCGGATTTCTTTATCTTGGCAATGGTGCTAATGAAAACAGTTTTTTAAACTGCGTTTTTTCCGTTAATAAGTCAAAATATAGGCATGGCGTCTTTTCAGCTAGTGGAGCATCGCACTTTGATCATTGCACATTTTATGGAAACGAAGCAGTTGGATCTGGTGCTGTATCACTTTTATTTTCTGGGGATTCAATAGTTATCGATAATTCCATTTTATGGAATAATTCCGATGCCAATGGTTATGAAATTTCAGTAAATACAGGGAGCGTGGTTATATCTAACTCCCTTTTTGATTCTACAAAATCACCCGGTACCAATTCAGATTCTAACAGTTTCAATTATGACCCCTTGTTCGTTGACCCTCTTGGGATTGACGGAACAGAAGGAACCGAAGATGATGATCTGAGTTTAACGGCATCGAGTCCTGCTATCGATGCGGGCAGTGGATTGTTGAATATTGACTTGGTTGGGACATTGAGAGACTCAAAGCCTGATCTGGGTGCTTACGAATTTTTTATTAATACAAAGCCTGAATATCTGAGTGAGCTTATTTTCAATGTTAGTGAGGCAAACTCTTCCATTGCCAAGTTACTGGCCAGTGATGCAGATGGTCATTCTTTGACTTTTGCGATCGGGGGTGGAGATGATGCGGATAGTATTACCATTGATTCCGGTAATGGACAGCTATCTTTTGTGACGATTCCTGACTTTGAGTATCCCAATGATTCAGACAAGAACAACCGTTATGAATTATCCATTGATATTTCGGATGGTTTTACAAGTATTATCATTGATATAACGGTAGTCGTCAATAATTTGGACGAGTCTGCTTCATCTCCAGATGAATCAATGCTTTTGATTAATGGATACCTTCTTTCTGCAAAATGGCGACAAGCCTCATGGTTTGGCAGCTACTTTTCTGAATCTTTTCCTTGGGTGTATCATGAGATTTTTGGTTGGTTGTATATTGTCCAGGAAAAGACTGGGCAAACTTGGATGTGGAAAGCTGGACAAGGTTGGTTGTGGACAGACATCGAAATCTTTCCTTTTTATTACCAAAACCAATTCGAGAGATGGGCCTATTTGGGCTATGGTGAATTTTTGGGCAAATACTATATTTACCAAGAACCTGAAGGGGAATGGCTGTTGATTGAGTAGCAACTATGGATCCATGATTTTGATTTCTCGATTCGGAAACTCCTTTCCGGTTTTGTGAAAATGGTAGTCAAGAAAGGGTAGGACCCATTTCCCAGTAAAGGACTTGGGCATAGAATGCCCTCTCTCTTTCACTGAAATTAAGGTACTTGAATTTCCATACGAGATCAGTTTTTGATGAAGAATCAAAGATTGATTGTGGGGAACTAATGGATCTTTAGTCCCGTGGAAGTTAAGGAAGGGAGGATGACCTTTTACGATTTGATGAAATGGGGATGCATTCTTAGCAAGAGTGGGAAGTGTTAGAATTGGTTTTCCCAGTAACTGACTTTCTGGAGAGTTTGGAGCAGAATGAACGATTCTGCTTGGATAGTCATCCATTAGGAGTAGCGCACTCGGACCATAATAATTAATAACTGCCTGAACATTACTTGAAAACTTATGCCATTTACCAATGTTCCCCTCATATTCAGCTAATCCATTGGTTGTGCCCAGCATTGAAACCAAGTGTCCCCCAGCGGAGCTGCCCCAAGCGGCAATTCGCTCCTTATCCAAGTTATATTGTACTGCATTTGCTCTAATCCAACGAATTGCTGCCTTGCAGTCATGGATTTGAGCAGGCCACTTTTCTTCTCCGCTCAAGCGATAGTTGATACTTGCTCCAGCATATCTTCCGGAACTTAAAATTTCCGGAAGAAGATGGGGGCTTTTGGCACTTTCTTTAGAACCATTTCTCCATCCACCACCATGAATCCAAACAACCACAGGCAAAGGAGTGTTTTCGCCGTGAGATTTTCTGGTTTTTACAGGAAGGTAAAGATCTAGAGATTGTCTTGAATTTTCTGTACCCGCATAAAAAATATTAGGTATTATTTTGTAACTAATATCCTGATTATTGCCAAAAAGAGATTTTGAAAAGAATCCAGCTGCAATTGCGCATGCAAAAACCAGTGCGCAGGTTATTCTTTTATTGGAATATTTTGGATGCATTACCAAGGACTTTCATGAAAAGCGTAAAGTCAAATTTGTCTCTTTTATCAACTGGAAGTTCAGGCCATTGGGGCATAGATTTTAAAACTTCAACCTTACCCAATTGAATGTCCGTCAGTGTAATCCCTCCTAAATTCAAGGATTTGAGATTACCAGCAAGATCAACGGTCAATGATGAGCTGGTGAATTCGTTATTTTCATTAGAAAAAGAGGTAACAGAAAAAGATGTACCACCTTCTACATTCGAAGCCGGTCCAAGCCAAATCGGTTTGTTTTGGAAAATATGGCTAAGTAGAACATCTCTTCCTTTTGGTGTGCCTAGGTATGGATTATCTAAAAGATCACTTCCTTCTTCAACGAAATCCGAAAAAGATGAGCCAAAGTTTAAATTGAAATTATAACTAAACATTCCAGTTTCAGTTTCTCTGACAATATCAAAACGTGGAATGGGTAGGGCACCTGAGCTAGCAAAAGAAAAAATCTCTTTTGTGTCAGGAGCGAGGATAGAACATTCATTGCCTTTTGTTAAGTATGCGGCTCTAATTCCGTTATTTGCATGAACTTGTATCTCGAACCTTTCCTCAATCCGTGAAGATCCAATATACAAAAGATAGGAATCTTTTTCACTATTTTCGAATTTTACCTTTAGAAAAAGAGAGTCGGATTCCTTATCGAAATTTTCGATCGCTTTGCCAATGGTGTCTGTAAAAACAGATTTTCTGTTTTGGATGAATTTTAATCCTTCAGCATATGACTTTGCCCCTTTTTGCCACTTTTGCGGGTGTTTCTTTTCTGATGAAATATCAAGAAGTAGGTCGATGGCTTTTTCAGTCTGGTCAGAAAACTGGTAACACAAGGCCGTAATAAATTTAATTTCTGGAGAATTCTTTTTTTTTGAAGGTAGGTTCTTAATAAGCTCGAGTGCTTTTAGAGGCTGAGGATTTTTTTTGAAAACCATCTGATTGATTTTAAAAACAATTATAGATTCGGAATTAGCCTCTTTTTCATTCAATTGAGCCAAAAAGAACAATTTACAGAACTCCGCATCCTGACCGCTTATCGAGTCCAGCTCTTTGATTTTTTCAAAGTTGCTTTTTTCATTGAGCACAACTTTCACAGTCTTTCCGTAATTCGAATCATCCTTTTCCAGGACCATCATGGTTTTCTTTGCTGTGGAAATGATCTCATCTGCTTCAGCCTTTAATGCAAGTAAGTAAGTTCTGATTCGCAAAGATTTGTCCTTTAGCAAGTCAGGGCCTTGTACTCGAGCTATAAAAAGCAATGTCCGGCAAAAAGAAACGGCAAATTCCTTACTGGCCAAATCTGCCTCATCCGCTTTTGACTTTAGTAAATCGGTGAGACGTTTCGAGCCTTTCTCAAAAGAGCTTATTAAGTTTAGTGTAGGTAAGCTTTTGGTGTGCTTGAACAATAAAAGACTCGTTGCTTTTTTCACCGCATTAACATCGCTGGCTGCCTTTCCAACCATCATCATGTCATATGCTAATCTGGGTGCCTGTGGTGCGTCTGGATATTTTTCGAGATAGTTTTTTGTGTCTTCAATAAATCCTCGGAAGTTAGACTCTTTCAGGTATTCCTCGTAAAAGGGAAATTCTGATTTGGTGTCGCTGTAGCCAAGGTAATTTAACAAAATGACGCAAAGGGTGATCAGTTTTTTGAGGTGATTCATTATAAAAAAGGAATGTGGATCATGAAGAGAATAAACTTTTCTAAAATGAATTTGAAAATGCTTCAAGCGTCTGACTGACCTCTGGTTGCCCGTGCATAGTACTAATAAAACAGGTCTCGTAGGAGGAAGGGGGTAGATATACGCCATTGCTTATCATTTGATGAAAAACATCATTGAAATGCTTATGTTTGCAGGCAATCGCTTGATCAAAATTTGTTACCGGTTCCTCGGAGAAAAAGAGACAAAACATTGAGCCGGTTTGGGGGATTTGTAGGGGTACGCCTTTTTTTTGCGCAATATCTTTCAATCCGTTGGCAAGCTCTTGTCCAATTGAATTGAGCCTTTCGTAAGGAGACTCGTCGCGTAATATCTTTAATGATGCAATACCTGCTGCCATCGCGAGTGGATTCCCACTTAGCGTACCCGCTTGATAGACAGGACCGAGTGGTGCAAGGAAATCCATAATTTCACTTTTTCCTCCTAGGGCTCCAACAGGTAATCCTCCACCAATAATTTTTCCCATTGCAGTTAAATCTGGAATAATTCCCGTTTCTTTTTGCACCCCACCAATACTGAGCCTAAAGCCCGTCATGACTTCATCAAAAATCAAGACTGCATTTTGCTTTGAACACAAGTCCCTAAGACCTTGGAGGTATCCTGGTTTGGGTAATATCAACCCGCAGTTTGCAGGAAAAGGTTCAACGATGATTGCTGCAATCTGCCCAGGGTGCGATGCAAAGGCATGTTTGACCTCTGATAAATCATTGTAGGGTAAAACAATTGTCTCTTTTGCCAGGTTTTCGGGTACACCGGCACTATCCGGGTTTCCCAAGGTTAATGCTCCAGAACCAGCTTTAACCAAAAGACTGTCTACATGACCATGGTAGCAACCTGCAAATTTAATGATTTTGTCTTTCCCAGTAAATCCTCTAGCCAAGCGAATAGCTGACATAGTTGCTTCAGTTCCACTGTTACACATGCGTACTTTTTCCACCGAGGGAACAACTTCTGTAATAAGTTCTGCCATTTCAACTTCTGCTGGACCAGGTGTACCGAAACTCGTTCCCCTGTGCAGGGCATCAGAAATTGCCTCCCTTATTTTTGGGTGGTCGTGCCCATTTATGGCCGGACCCCAGGTGCAAACATAGTCAATTAGAGTTTGGTCGTCTGCAGTGGTGAGGTGACAACCTTTTGCCTTTTTGGTAAAAAAAGGAGTGCCACCCACCGAACGGAAAGCCCGCACGGGAGAGTTTACACCGCCAGGTATGATTTTTTGGGCTCTGCTGAACAAGTCTGTGGATTTATTCATAATAAAAACCTTAATTTTGGTACTTTTGTACTATTGGCATTCTTCGACCTACACCAAAGGCAAGAGGAGTTGTTTTTAGGCAGGGAGCAGCCTGTTTTCTTTTATGTTCATTGATGTCGACCAAGTGAACAATCTGCTTAACCAGACCATGCTCATGTCCAAGTGCTGCAATCGAAGCGATCGATTTCTTTTCCTCAATATAAGAATGAAGTATTGCGTCCAGTTGATCATAATCCGGTAGGGAATCGCTATCCTTCTGATCGTGTCGAAGCTCTGCTGAAGGAGGCTTTTTAATGGTGTTGACCGGAATAATCTCATCATTCTGATTAAAATGTTTAGCTAAAGCAAAAACCTGAGTTTTGGGAACGTCTGCAATCACAGCAAGTCCACCACACATATCGCCATAAAGTGTACAGTAACCGACAGCGAGTTCACTTTTGTTTCCTGTGGTTAGTAGCAAGGCACCGAATTTGTTTGAGATAGCCATCAATAAGAGTCCCCTTGTGCGAGCCTGTAAATTTTCTTCAGTTACATCTGGGGCAAAGCCTTCAAAAAGATAAGAAAGTTCGCTCGTTGCCGAGTCGACAATTTTTTGTATCGGAATTGTGTGAAACTCAATCCCCAGATTTTCCGCTAATTTTCGTGCATCATCCTTACTGTGATCACTGGAAATAGAAGATGGCAAGCTAATCCCAATAACATTATCTTTGCCCAAAGCATCGACGGCCAAAACTGCTGTAACCGCAGAATCAATACCTCCGCTCAAACCAATCAATGCTTTTTTAAAACCGGTCTTAAAGGAATAATCTCGTAACCCCAGTGTAAGACCTTTTCGTAAGTAAGCTTCAACGGAAACTGAAGTGAGATGGTGGCAATGATTTTCACTTAGGTCATGAACTTCAATCGATTCTTCGAATGATTTTGATCGATGCAGGATTTCTCCACTTTCGCCAATCGTTAATGATCCACCGTCAAAGATCAATTCATCATTACCTCCTATCGAATTTACATAGCAAATGGGGCATCCAATCTCCTGAACCGTTTTTTTGAGGATTTGCAGTCGCCTTTCCTGTTTGCCTTGATGCCAAGGGCTAGCGGATAAGTTTATCAATAGATCAGGCGTGTCTTTAGCGATTATTGGCAGAGGATTATCGGAGTGAAGATCAGAATCAACATTCCATATGTCCTCGCAGATTGTAACAGCTATCTGTTTTTCCTTATATCGGATACAAAAGGGCGAGTCTCCAGCTGAGAAGTAGCGGTCTTCGTCAAACACATCATAAGTGGGAAGCAATCTTTTACGGAAAATTTTTTGGATCTTGCCACCCTGACACCATGCGGCTGAATTGAAGCATTTGGCTGAGTTCGAAATTTCTGGGTTGCTCTCAGGAAAACCGATTAGTGTCGGAGTGGCACCGGTCTGCATTGAGAATTCTGTTAAATGATCAAAAACATCCTTGAGGAAAGATTCTTTAAGAAGAAGGTCCCTTGGAGGATATCCAGAGAGGAAAAGTTCTGGATACACAATTAAGTCTACACCTTGTCCGCAAAGCTGCTCATAAGCATCTATACTCAAGGCTAAATTGCCAGAGAGGTCGCCCACCGTACTGTTTAATTGAGCAATGCCAATCCTCATCTCGTTGCAAAATTCATTATTTTATCATAAAGGATATTACACATTATGAAAACTGGTGCAAAAAAAGCGAACCCGAACAATGGGCGTTCCTTTATTTTGGCCTCTGGATCTCCAAGGAGAAAAGAATTGCTGAAAGATTTAGTTTCAGATTTTCGGGTTATTACTTCAGAAGCACAAGAAATTCAGTTCCATAAAAATGGTCCTATTTCCCTTGTTGAGGAAAATGCAAGATTGAAAGCTGATTCAGTGGCCCTTGATAATCCCTTTGATTGGGTTCTTGGGGCGGATACTTTGGTATTTTACAAAGAACGGATACTTGGCAAACCCAAAGATATGGATGAGGCAAAAGAGATGCTCTTTTTTCTCTCTGGCAAAACACACCAAGTGGCAACAGGAGTAAGTTTTCATTGCAGAGATTTGAATTTTGAAAAGACCTTCTCGCAGATCAGCGAGGTAACCTTCAAGGGAATTGATGAACGTGTAATATCAAATTATTTTTCAATGGTTGACCCACTTGATAAAGCTGGAGCCTATGCAATACAAACTCGCTCGGATTTAATCATTGAAAAGTTTGTGGGTTCATTTTCCAATATTGTAGGATTACCAATCGAAGGATTGAGAGAATTATTTTTGACACTCCCCAAAATGGAAAAATAGCAAATCCAATAATATTTTTATACGCTGATGTAGCTTGTCCGACAGTCACGAAGTTTTCGGATGGATGACAGAATTTTCATTGGTATTATTTTCTGATTATGAAAATTATTCCCACTTCAACACTCTTGCTGTTTTCGCTAATTTCGTTTGGTTGTTTTTCCATCTCAATTGATCTGAGAAAGCAGTCAAAGCCTAAGGAAGTGCAGCAGGATAGTAAGCTACATCACATTGTATTGTGTTGGCTAAAAGATTCGGGTAATGAAAAGGGCAGGAAGGAGATTATTGAAATTACAGAGACATTTCAGGATATTCCTGGAGTGATCAGTGCACAAGCTGGTGAGGTAGTTTTGAGCGACCGGGATATAGTCGATGATAGCTTTGACGTAGGAATTATTATTGTAACCAAGGATCAAGAGGATTTACAGAAATATTTGGATCATCCCATTCATCAGAAAGCCAAAAAGGAAGTCCTTTTGCCTTTAGTAAAAAAAGTTTTGGTTTATGACATTATTGACTAGTGGATTAGCCAATGGGCAAATTGTTATGTAATGCATAACCTGCAACAAATACCAATCTATAGATTTAACCTTTAAGTTAACTCTCGG
>MDSZ01085276.1_pt1 | contig 14146 bp, 8 predicted proteins | sample 811201 | NCBI WGS metagenome assembly MDSZ01 (sample SAMN05326647, study PRJNA326480) | marine metagenome | isolation source: seawater | place: Indian Ocean: North | collected 2010
GTCATTGATTTATGCAAAGATGAAGACGATGACACCATCGTCCAACCATCCAAACGACAAAAAACAACCGTCGAGGACACTCCAACCATCGTTGACATCTCAAACGATGTCGAGGACACTCCAACCGTCGAGGACACTCCAACCGTCGAGGATGCTTCAACCATCGAAGAGATCCCAACCGTCGAGGATGCTTCAACCGTCGAGGATGCTTCAACCGTCGAAGAGATCCCAAACGATGTCGAGGATGCTTCAACCGTCGAGGATGCTTCGGGTGTGTTTGATGCGGATGCAAAGGTGTTGATTACTGCGATAACACACAAGACTGGTTTTGATGTCAAATATCGTTTGAAATATAATGAGATTATATTGTTTTCGTCGGGGCGAAAAGATTTTTTATATCATGTTGATGGTGATTTGCGTTTCGATGGTGTGGAATCAAAATCATACCTGGAGGAAGGGTATTGTCGGGTTGATGCAAGTGGAAGACAGGGGTTTCAGAAATTTACCAATAGTAACGTTTGGTTTAATGATTATCGTGTATATGGTGTTAATTTCAAAAAGGAACTGGTAAGTTATCAAAATGCATTAAAGTTTGTAGGAGATACCGTGACTGATTTGGATAATTATGGCAAACATTATTCAAGTGTGGATGGTACATCGGTACGTATTCATGCACATGATGATGTCAATGATGAAAAAGTGATATTGAGATCGGTTACGAACAGTACAAAACAGTCCAAATATGATATTACATCGCATAATGGTATCATTTACCTGAGTCAAGCAGAGTATACCTTTGATTGTGATCAAGAATTGACGTTTGATTTTTTGGTCTACAGGTCGAATGGATATCTTTGTCATTTAAAGAAAAGGGATCCCAAACGACCACAGGATCAACCGTTGCCAAGAAATACATTTAATTTCTATGGTATGAACGCGTTTATGAATTTTCAGCAGCACGTTGTGATGGATGGAAAACGGGTTTATGGAATTTATGCTGGTAGTCTTAATAATAATGATAGGTTGAGAAAAATAAGAATATCAAAGCGTATTGAATTGAAGAGGTATCGCGATGCTACGTTCAAGGGTTTGATTGAGGGTCATGATTGTTTTGATATGTTGTATGAGCAAATCATTGACACGGGGATAAAGAAATTCAATATGAATTGGATGGATGTTGATCATTGGTGTAAACGTTTGGACCAGGAGAAAGTGTTTACATTGAAAATGGGCTTTTTAAAACATTGGATCAATCATTGGATGAATCATTGGGTCAAACATAACCAACAGAAATCCAACCATGTCGAATGCACCTTGAAGCACAAAAATACAATCATAACCGTCAAGGTCAACAAAGGCAATTCGATCGAATGCAAATGCGGTGACATGTTGTTTTATTCCTGGAAGGTAAACGATGTTGTCCATTGGATCGACCAGGTAGATCGAAAACGTTTTCAATTATCAAAAAAATCGGATATCACAGAAGAAATCGAAAACGTATTCAAACAACGAAAATACAGTTATGAAATACGGAACAATATATGGTGTATTTTCCGCAACGATTCAGAATTCATATTCAGAAAAGATACCAATGAAAATCAAGTATGGTTTGGTATGTTTCGTAAATTCAACTGTGAACCTCATATCAATATGAAAACATGTACCACTTTACGTCACCATGACATCGACAATTGGTTCAAGACCGGCAACGTTCCAAAATGCAACAATCATCTGTGCCGTCGAGAAAAATTATACATGTCATGGGTACCTTCTTTGAAAGATAAAAGTATATACGAGTACAGGTGTTTTGATCGGAAATCAAATCCTTTTCATGTTCGGTGCAAATGTAAAAATAAAAATCAAAAACCGTTTTATGAAACTATTTAAGTGTGAATTTCATTGTTCAAAACAATGTTGGAATTGGCTATTTTATACATGTGTTGTTCCATTGCTTTTGTGTTGAAAAAAAAGCGTACAAAGACGCGTTTGGAACGTGTCAAACCGGTGGAAGTATAAAAGAACGGTCGAAGATATGAAACGATGTGTGACGAAACATTCTATATTTCAAGGTCCCTTGACCGTTTCAACGCTTGTGTACCTTTGGGTATCGAAACCAAGTTTGACTATCTCAAAAAAAATTGTTTCCATGTTGCACCAGAGATTGCACATCAATATTGGTTTAAAATACATGAATACCTGTCAAACACCTTTCAAGATGCCGATATCGAATGGCACCAACAGCTTTGCGATATATATCACGAAGAGTACATCGGGTATTTAAAAAAATTTAAACAACAATAGGATATACTTTATTATTTTTAATCGGAATACACACTATACCTACTATCACTATACATATACATAAAAACATTACTATCCCAAACGCGGCTAAGAGCCCACAACAGTGTTGTACGAGTATGAAGAGTACCGATAGGATCGTCAATATTGCACAGATGACATAACAAATCATGTTGAATCCGATCCGATATGTATATTTTAGATCGGTTGCAAATGGATGAATGGTTGGCTGCTTGGATTTGTTTGGCAGTGTTGAGTGCGTTTGGTATGATAGAGTGTGCCCATCGTTGTGCTTTATACCAACTGAATCGTACGTATAAACGTCGTGTTCATGCTTCTAGAATAATTCATGTGTGTCCTCCGGTGGTGTTGACCGATGCGATACCGGTTCAGGATGCCTCTGCGCGTTTGACGTACGTCAAGCCGTTGGGGATCACGGTGGTGGGTGTTTAAAAACGTAAATCGTCGTCCGAGTCATCCGACGAGTCATCCGACGAGTCATCCGACGAGTCATCCGACGAGTCATCCGACGAGTCATGTATGTTTAAAAATTCTTTGTTGTTACTTTTTTTTAATTCTTGAATCAACTCTTTCTTTCTTGCCTTTAACGTGTCTATAACAATGTTTGGTATCGATTTTGATATTGTCAAGTTAATTTTTTGTATTTCGTCAAGCATTTCTTGTGAACGTTGTTCGGGTGTTCCTTGACCGGTTTGGGATATGGTTTCTTGTTGTTTGATTTCCTCTGGTGTGAGGAATTGAATACCATAGACCTGTTGATTGGTCAAGGGAGTCGTATCGTGTTTTGAATTGTTTTCATAATAGGCACGTTCTCCAAACAGTGAGTGGTAACCTTTGTTGGTGTTTAACCATCGTTGGAGTTCCTCTGCACTATACACATACAATGATTCTTTATTGTAGGATTCCCATGTCTTGAGGTATTGTATTGGAGAGAAACATACACTTTGTACGGCTCGCTTATGGTCCCACTGACATATCTTTGACTTGGTGTTGACGTCATATATCGTTGTTTCGCCTGTCCAATCACCCATTGCAAGCATCAAACCGTCAGTAGAAAAACATACACTGTTTACGGGACCCTTGTGTTTCCACTCGTGTATTTTGGATTTGGTGTTGACGTCATATATCGTTGTTTTGTTTGCCCAGTCACCCGTTGCAAGCATCAAACCGTCTGGAGAAAAACATACGCTGTGTACGGGATCCTTGTGGTCAAATTGATTAATCTTTCTCTTGCTTTTGAGATCGTATATCGTTGTTTTGCCTGCTTCATCACCCGTGGCAAGCATCAAACCGTCTGGCGAAAAACAAACGCTGTATACGTAGCCCTTATGGTCAAATTCGTGTATCTTTGACTTGGTTTTGACGTTATAAACAATTGTTTTTCCTGATCGTATTGAACCCTCACCCGTTGCAAGCATCAAACCGTCTGGCGAAAAACAAACGCTGTATACAAAACCCTTATGCTCCCACTCGTATATCTTTGCCTTGGTTTTGAGATCGTATATCGTTGTTTTGCCTGACTCTTTTTCATCTGAACCGTCACCCGTAGCAAGCATCGAACCGTCTGGCGAGAAACATACGCTGTTTACGTAGCCCTCATGCTCCCACTCGTGTATCTTTGTCTTGCTTTTGAGATCGTATATCGTTGTTTTGTTTGCCTCATCACCCGTTGCAAGCATCGAATCGTCTGGCGAGAATGCAACGCTGTTTACAGATCCATTATGTTTCCACTCGTGTATCTTTGTCTTGCTTTTGAGATCGTATATTGTTGTTTTTACTCTGGAACCCGTTGCAAACAAACATTTTGGTATCAATTTGACTTTGACCGGGTATATTTTTTTCGCAGTCGGGTCATTCAAATCTTCTTGACTGTTTTCGTTCATGATCAATCGTTGTTCAGGCATCTTGATCTTTCGGAATTCTTCGAGCGTGTAACAGTGCCCCAAAACGGCTCTCGGAGTCAATTCGTGTATTTTTGATTCGATCAAGGTAATGATTGTTTGAATGGCATCACTGTCGTTGTATTCTTTACAATATTCGAGGGGCGTATAACCTCCCATATCTTCTTTCTGTGTGATGGCTTTGAGTGACATATGATCCAACAGAATTTGTACAAACATACCATCATCATCTGTTTGTGCCGCGATATGCAAAGCGTTTTCATTATTTTCAGTCGACACATTGGCATCTGCACCAGCTTCATATAATAAATATATTACGATGGACATATGATGATGTTGCACAGCTGCCATGAGTGGTGTACGACTTTGTTCCCCGAGATGATCTTCCTCGTTAACATTGTCGCTGGTGATGAGTTTTTTGACATCCTCCAAACGTCCCTTTTCGCATGCATGAGTCACAGCGATGTCATCGCCAAACTCTTGTCTGTATTTTTCTTTTAATTCTTCCACCGTCATGTTTGAGTTCAATACAGTGTATCCTCGTATCTGGACCAAATCAATTTGTTGACTTGTCAACGCGCCTTTCGACTTCATCAGGTCAATGATTGCTTGTTTCACTGGGCTTTCACTGACATATGCGTAATCCAATGGAGTGGATCTCGCGGATGACTTTTTATTGATAGCAAGGAAAGACATGTGGTTTATCAAGATCTCAACGATATTCGTATTTTTGTTACCATATACTAAATGCATTACATTCTCTCCCTCACTATCTGCAATATTGGGATCCGCGTTGCATTCTTCGATTAAATATTTAACGATTTGGAAATGTTCTTTCCACGCGGCGATCATCAAAGGCGTCCATTCACCATCACCATCACTGTCTCTACCGAATTGATTCACGTTCATAGGTTGTATCAATGCTTTAACATCCTCCAAACGACCCAATTCACAGGCTACGATCAATGGGGTTCCCTCGGGGTAATCTTGGTTGTATTTTAAACGACGTTTTTTGCGGTCGTCGTCACGAGATCCGTCACGGGGGCGGGGACGTTTCGGTTCAGTGTATTGAAACGTGTTTGTATACTGTTGAAACATATTTTAAATATATATATATATATAACTTATATAGTGTATGTTTTTATGTCTGTTCATAGAACAGTAGGTAGCATGTTTGTGATTGTGTGGGTTTGGGTACGGGTACAACGGTGTCGTCGGAGCACATGTAAAACCGTCGTCGACCTTTATTGACGGTGGCAGTGTAATGACCGTTCGCAGCGGATCCCAAATGGTTGCAAGTCGATGTCAGACGGTACTTGGGTAAAAACGCCAACGACACATTGCTTTTTATTTTTTTGTTTTGATTATTAAACCGTTTGATATGTACAACAAAACTTTTTGGATACGACGATATGTTGGTTTGTTTTTGAAGTTTTCGACCACATACACATGTCATATCGATATGCTCCACCTCTTCGATACCCTCAACCAGCTGTTGAATGCTTTTGTTTTGTTTGGGTGTCACCGACAAACAAGTAAATGGTTCTTGGTTGGTTGTTTCAAAACCACATGTACAAAACAATCGAGTGGTAAAGGTTCCTTCAAACGGGTTGTAGGTATCCTTGTGCTCTGTATAAAATAAATCGACCATTCGTATAAAAAATTCGTGTGCATCGCCTTGATGTCCGTGATGCATCTGTTTGACCATCAAGTAGAGTACAAACCGTTGAAGATCCTGGGGCGTCGAATCATCGTACAACAGGTTCAAAAAATGTTCAAAGGTGTTGCATTCGATGTCACGCAAGGTTTTCACAAAGTGACGCTGGTGACGCAAACATTGCAAGACAGTGTTGATATAACAAGTATTGCCTAGATTCTTGAATCCTTGATTCTTGAATCGTTGATTTTCATGCATCGTGGTTAAAAGTCGATGGAAGTGTATTGGTGGTATCTGCTTGGGGATCGAAACGCATCTTGTAGAGCTCGATCGAGTGGTGTTTCAAAACCGGGTGGAGCTCTTCTTGGTGTTTTGAAACCGGGTGGATTCCTCTTGATGGGTTGAAAGTGATTGTTTTTTAGGATATCGAAACGGTTGTTTTGGGTGGGTGTGTATTTGTATGTGAATTGTTGTGTTTGTTTGTTGTAATCAAGTGTGATGCGTAGTTCGTTTTTTGCAAATTGTATATCTTGTAGGTGTTGCATGAAGTGTGGGAGTATGTTGTTTTTGACAAAGTAAAAGGCACGTAGTGTGATGTCAAAGTACATGTTGGGGTTGTTTGGGAAGAGATCGTGTCCGTGTTTTTCGTATTCGTGTTGCCAAAACCATTGGTTGCTGTGATGGTATTTTGGGTCGGAAAACCAGAGACGTTCGAGTTGTTGTTGGATGTGTTGGTTGAGGTGTATTTTAGGGAGGCGTGGTGCGTGATTGGAGTGTTCAAGACCCCAAAGACCGTGTATCGTAAATCCTTTACACGAGGAGCATTTTTGGATGGCAAGGAGACACTTCATGTTTTATTTTTAAAAAAATATATATTATATTTATAGTATATTAAAACCGTTTTGTTTTATTGTTTTCAACGGGTTGAGTGATTCTTAACGCGGCTTGTAAAAATGCTGATTCTTGTACATGTGGATGTGTTTGTATGAGTTGATATAACGATTGTATATCTTTTTTTGTTTTTTTGTATGCTTGTTCGTAGAAATCTTTTTGTGTTTGGATGGTGAGTAGGTGTTTGGATGTTTCATGGTATTGGTGGGATAATTCTTGGCAGGATTTGCATTTTCGTTTTCTTTTTTTTCGTTCGATGGTGTATCCTTTTTGTTTGTTTTCTTCGTCTTGTACGTTGATGGGTCGTTTGGATTTGATGACGAAAGGGTCGGTGCAGCATGATTCGTTGGTGGGTTGACCTTGTTTGTCGTATCCTTGACAGATGATTTTCCATCTGGGGTAATCGGATAGGTTCAATTGATATTTTTTGGACAATGGAAATTTTTTTTTGTTGATGGTGATTTGGTTGGGTAGCAAGCATTTGTCGATCAAAAACAGTTTGGAATCCAAACCCAGTTCAAGATCCCGTAAACGTTGATGATCCTTACGCAATCGATTGTCCTTGACCCAATGGAAACCATTGAAATCGTGTGTCATCTTGTGCTCAACACAATACAAACTCAAACCCATCATAGGACTCTCCATCCCTTTGACTTCAATACAGCATGTGGTGTAATCTTGTTCGTCACGGTGTAAGGTATCTCCAGAGGAGGTAATATCGGTTGTGATGGTGATGGAAGACATCGTGGCTGTGAGTGTTCAAAAGTTAAGTATTTTCTTGTCGGGTATGTTGATCTCTGTGGGAGTGTGCAAATGGATTCGATCGTTTCCGAGTTGGTTCGTATGTATGATCGTGAGTGTTCTCGTTTGTTTTATTCTCGTAGTGGTTTGTGTTGTACGTTTTGTGGTTGTCATAAATCGTCGACGTGGCGTCCTGGACCTTGTGGTTCGTCGACGTTGTGTAATCGTTGTGGTATTTTGTATACGACAGCGGGAAATCGTCAGCGTCGTATAGAGTTGGTGTTGCGTGATGGTCGTGCGTTATGGGTTCGTTTGAAGGAGGATGGATGGAATTGGGAGGTGGATCATGAGGCGGACAATGCGGACGAGCGTGTTGTTCAGTGGATGAGTCATGAGTATGCAAAACGAGTAGTAGAAGTACCTAAAAAACGTATTAAATTATAATCTTAACATGCTGTTGCATCGCAATTTTTTAAACCATCTTTTTTTTGAGACCATAAACGATCTTTAAATGTAGTGTAATCACAATTGTATGGTTGGTATAAATCATAATTACTATTTCCTTTTGCATGACATTGGCTCCTGGTCGCTTGTTCTACCCAGCATGTACCGAAATTACGGGGTGCGAGAAATACTTTGGAACCACCTGGTTGGTATCGATCATAATCATAGAAACAATCTCTTGGATATCTGTTATAAGACATCCTCCAATCGCCGGATGTACATTCTGCTTCCGATGAAAGACGAACCCCAGTCATGTGGCATTTATTGTGGTTGGTGAATACTGCAAGACGTCCGTGTGGACAATAGGTACACTCTCTGTTTTCTGTGGTTCCTCCACCCTTTGAAACATAATATCCTCGGTTACTACAGGATGTACCCCTTGCACATGTTTTCTTTCTATCGCAAGATGTTGAACCAGAAGATCCAGCAAAATGAGAAGGTGGACAATAAGGGCACGAGCTTGCACCTGTTGAACCTTGATATCTACCTGCTGGACAAATGATACACGATGTTCTACCTGTTTGAGATTGATAGTTACCTGCTGGACAAGCCAAACAACTCGATTGACTTTCACTACTTTGATAACGTCCCACCGCACAATTTTGGCAAGATATCGAAGCCTTTTGAGATTGAAACCGACCTGCTATACATTTAATACATTTTTGTTGTCCTTTTTTATCTTGATATTGACCGGTTTCACAGGCTTGACATATACCATTCGCACTCGCATGACCTACTTCACATTCTTTACAAACCAGATTACCCCCAAAGACTCCTTTACCTGGACCACATGATGAACATTGCGATTCGGATACGGAACCAGGTAACGAGGTTGGGGTACTGTTTGAACACTTTATACATGCACCAATGCCGTTTACCTTCAACGGAGAAATCGGTTGATACGTATTGACAGGACACAATGCACAATCTTCACCTTCGTTGGACACATAACGACCGGTTGGACAGTCGACACAACGCGCTTGACCATTCAATCCCAACGTCGATTTTCCAGGTGGACATTGCTTGCATATAAAATTTGTATCGGTGGTCAGGTTGGCACGTTCAAACGGACGTTGACTACCTTCCAACTCGGAATAATACCCCGCCGGACAAGGAACCTTAAACCCATCATAACAATAATACCCTTTTGGACACACACCACCCAACACAGGATCCAAACCATCTTCATACGTAAACACCGGCAAATCCTCTTCCAACTGGCAATTTTGTTCCAACTCGTTCAAAGGAGATACCAATTCGTATGTATCGTATCCTTCCAAGCTTTTGACCTCCATGGAACGAAACAATACAACATAATCTTCATACAAAAACAAACCGTTGTAAAGCATACGATGCGACATGTCAATCGCATCTTGTAAAAGTACAAACAAATTGTTTTCACCACTTTTTTCTTTAAACTCGTTCAAGGATGTTGGACGGTAGGTTTCTTTCATGACCGGTGTTGGATCCTCATTGCACGTTTGACGTATAACAAACAAATCATGCACTTCCGTGCCGGTTTCAGAAAACAAATACATGACACAAGCCGGATTGTCCGATACCACTTTAAACGCATCGTATTTGTTTAACAACGTTTGTTTCCAACAATACATAAAACGATCAAATGCTGAATGATGAATTGGATAGATAGAAACATTTTGGACCTTGGACGTGTTTTTATCGTAAGCTTTTTCGGTCAAACACCGTTGATTACATGAACCAGCATATCCACAGACACCCGAATAACATTCACTATCATGTGTACATGAACCACTGATTTTCTTTTCGACGACAAACGAATCGTTAAAGGCGTTAAAGTAGCTGTTGGGTATATGCAAGACCGTGTCGTTTTCGGGTGCAAATTCGGCATTGGAACTGGGAATCAGCCGTTCGACGCCCTTGAGACACCGTTGAAAGCATCCCCAACGGTTTTCAAGATCGCAATAGCCGGATACACAATCTTGATGACTGGTGCAGTGGGCTCCAGTGGGTTGTTTGTTGGGTGGTCGAAAGGTGAGGCACATGTCTGTATTTTGTTGTCCGTCGGAAAACATGAAGGATGTTTTGTCGTGGTAGAAATCACAGGTGCCCATGGCGTTGCATGATTTGGTAAAGGCGGCTAAGGGTTTGGTCCACCAAAAGTTGGTGGCATCCTTTGGTGTGACTAAAAAGGTTTCGGATTCTTCGACACCCAATCCAAACAAACCCGGACACGGTCGACACAAATCCTTTTCATTGCCATAAAACACATCGTCCAAATAATATGGTGTTTCAGAAGGCGTGATTCGTTTAATATATGGCAAGGATTTGGTGTCCTCTATATATGGTCGAAAACCCTTTGGACAACATAAATCTTCTGTACCATAAGCAATCGAACGACACGAACAAATCGTGTTGGTTTGACCCAGACGCGGTGTATTGTCACACTTGCCAGAAAACAAACAGTTTGAACACTCATACTGACAGTTGGATGCCGTATAACCGTTGGGAGCATCCTCCGACGGCTCTGTCAAACATTTCGAACATTGATTTTGACGTATCGTCGATTCAGAAAACAATTCAAACTTCATGGGACGTGTCGGTTTCCATTGCATACCCATCTCAATTCGAATCACGGAGAAATCCAATGTATATGTCTTGAAATAACGTTCCAAGCCGTTGTCACGCACATCCACCACGATATTGTCACTGCCATCGTCGACGGAACCGTCTGCACCACAATAACAAACACTGTCACCTTGTTTACCAAAATAGCAGACACCAAGATTGGAACAGAGGGTTTGATCGTTGATGGTATCGTATCCTGGACACTTGGGTTTGCAAGATGCCGTCGAGAATCCTCGAACACATTGTTGACATATTGGACCATCGAAATGTCCTCGACGAGAATCGTCAAAACAACTACAAACCGGACATTGAATCGTAAACCCGTCGCGAATCTCACATTCTTTGGTGTACACCACCGGTTGTGGAACCTCGCGAACCTTTTGATAAAAAGCAATGCACGCTTCGGGAGAGGTTTGTGCCGTCAATATATGTGACCGTCCGTTTGGACAATACAAACAACTGTCGGAACCTCGACGAAATTGATACTTGCCTTTGCCACAATCTTTACAATCCTTTTCACCATGTTGATCTTGATATTGACCTACAGCACACGTTTGACACGTCACTGCACCTTGTATATCACTATAGGTACCCGGTTGACAATTATTACATGATTCTTGTGTTTCATACGTTTGAAATTTTCCTACTTCACAATCACGACACTCACTCAACACCCCATTGACATAATACGTATAACTACCCGGTAAACAAATCGAACACTCGTCATGCGATGTTGAACCAGATTGAGCTGTTCCAACTCTTCCCTCACACTGTATACATGTCTGCTGTGCCGTTTCATTTTGATAATATCCACGTTCACACTCCTTACACTCGGTTTGATCCAATTCATCTTGATATTTACCTGCTGGACACTCGGTACAAATCCCAAAATCACTAAAGTACCCTACGTCACATTTGCATTGTTTCTGACCGGTTTGATTCTGCATCTCACCCACACCACAAGATTCACAAAATGTATAACCCATCTTATCCTGATACTTGCCCACAGGACAATCGATACATGATGTTTGACCCTGTACGTTTTGAAACGTTCCCAACGGACAAGGATCACAATTCTGTTGACCACTCTGACTCTGGTATCGACCCGCTAAACAATTTGTACACGATATCTGACCCGATGCATCTTGATACTTGCCCGCTGCACAAATCAAACAACTTGTTTGACCATGACTTGGTTGATAACGACCCACGGAACAATCCGTACATGAAATTTGTCCCGTATTCGGCTGATATGTTCCCGGTAAACAATTCTTACAAGTAAAACTCTGTGTCGCTTGATCCTGGTAGGTACCCGCTTCACACGGCACACAACCTATACCAGAAGACACGAATTTATAACCCATCGGGCACGAAGAATACACAGGAGAAACCAACAAAAACAAAATAAGAAAGACACGCATTTTATAAACATACATACAATATTTAAATACTTAACATTTGTTTAACTTTTTTAGAAATAACATTTACCGTTTTCAAACATGAATACATCGGTGGGTGCAAGATCGTGACAGGTTTTGAAATCCTTGATGGATTCGCGTAGTTCAATGGTTTCGATGATGGCATCGACGATGTTTTGTGATCGATAAAGGTAGGAATCATGATAACCAACAAGATCGTGTATATTGGACGGTGGGGGTCCATCCATATCGAAAATGTATGTTTGCATACCTTGAATGGAGATACATTCGTCGCCTTTTTCAAATGTCCCGGGTGGACATACTTTACACTCGGTTTGACGTGTTTTGTCCTGGTAATAACCACCCAAACACTCTTTGCACGATCCCTGACCACTCTGATCCTGATACAAGCCTATTGGACAATCCACACAATGACGGTCATACACATACGTCTGGTGTGCATCATCCTCTACCCATCGACCATCATCACCACACGGCGATGTATAAATATCTCGATAATAATAAAACGACGAAATATCAAAGGACGATGAATCGTTTTTCAACAACCAACAATCTCGATTGTCATGCACAAACACCTGCATCACACGATCCACACGACGAACACACGCATCCGACCAACCCGTAATCTTACAATACCCATCCGTCGACCTTTGATAATAAATAAATGTTTTACCAGCTGTATTACTCCATATAAAACAACCCATCGGTGAATACTCTGAAAACGCTTCAGAAGCAGTAAAATACGTGGTATCGTACCCTTTCGACACACCATACGCTCGACACTCTGCCTCTGTCAACGAAAGATCCCCACGGTCATACGCCAACTCGAGCGTTTCCGTATTCGCTTGACCCCTCACCATATTTGAACACTCGGTCAAACTTTTATCCTTAAACACATCATAATACAATGTTTGATGTTCTATATACTCGACACGTATCTCTTTATTAACATTGTCCACTTGTACCACCTCGCCAGATGTCTGATTAAACTGACTAATTGTTGACGGTATATCATATTGATGCACTGATGTTTTTGGACATTCCCAATACCCTGTATGCATCAATGGTGCATAATACGACCAATCCGCCCGTGCCACACCCTCAAACCGGTTAAAGGTACCCAAAGGACAGTCATCGCACGCTGTCGAACCCGTTTGAGATTCAAAACGTCCTTTCGAACAACGTTCACATGTAATCGATTCTTCTTGATTGGAGAAAAAACCTGCTTGACACTCGTCACAGGGCGTACTACGACGTATTCGATCCGACGCTCGTCCAGGTTCACAAAGGGTACAAGATCCTGAGGCGGTTTGAGTATTATAACGACCAATGGGACAATCCGTACAATCATAAGAACCTGCATTCGAAAAGGTACCAACCGAACAACTCTTGCATACCGAATACGATTTGGCAAAATATTCTTTCGAATAACGACCTCCAGGACAAAGTTTACACGCTCCCAACCCCTTTACATCCGCATAACGTCCATGAGCACATTTCAAACACTCACTAAAGCCTTTTTTGGCATATTTACCCAAATCACATTCCGCACATTCCGTACCAGACAACACGGTACCGTCCGGACACGCATCACAGCCATCCTTTAACGCATTGGAGGTCTGAGCCGGTGGACAATTCATACACGATGTTTGACCCTCGCGATCTTGAAAGGTATTTCCCTCACACCGTTTACACACCTGTAACCCCTCTTGATCCGCATAACGTCCTCGAGGACAATCCACACACTCTGCTTGAGCAAAAAACGATTGATAACGACCCACCGTACAATTCACACATGACAAATCATTACCATCTACCACACTACGAGTACCCGGTGGACAACCATCACAACGAGCTTGACCTTCCAACGGCTGCTGTGTACCTTCCGGACACTCTTTGCATTCCAAAGAACCCTCCTGATCCTGAAAACGACCCGATGGACATTTCAAACAACTTGAGGATCCCGACGCGTTTTGATATCGACCAAGCTCGCATTTCAAACACACATACGCACCCTGCTTTGAATATTGACCCGCAACACACACATCACAACCCAACGAACCAATATCCGATTCAAAACGACCCGA
>MDSZ01223791.1_pt1 | contig 14146 bp, 11 predicted proteins | sample 811201 | NCBI WGS metagenome assembly MDSZ01 (sample SAMN05326647, study PRJNA326480) | marine metagenome | isolation source: seawater | place: Indian Ocean: North | collected 2010
GGCGGAGGGGGACATTATCGTCGCGATCGACCGTATTAAACGAGTACATCTTTAGCAAAATTTCTACAGTACTACTTTGTATTTTATTGTAAATACAATTGATTTTTAGTTTGTGTTAGTAATAGTATTGGTTAATTCTCACTGCGATTAGATACTTAATCCAACTCAAATATCTTCAAGTTACCACGCGAATTAGACGCTAACAATCGCTGACCATCTGGAGACCATGCGACGCTCGTGACGAACGCGCCCTTGTCGTTCGTGAGTACAGGTTTGATGCCGCCGCATAAACCAGCCGTGGGACCTCCCTCTCTCAATCCACAACCGGGAGTCATGCGCATGAATGAATGTCCGGCGACTGGTAACGGTGCAAATTTTGCGTACATTCGGACTGTGTTATCCTCAGATCCACACGCGATTCTACCATCGCTCGTGACGCTGAGACCGACAAAATTTTTCTCGTTCACGTGTCCGGTGTACGTGCGAAGACAAACTCCTCGCGGTCCTTTCACATCCCATAGCCTGAGTAAAGAGTCTGTAGATGCCGAAACGAGCTCGTTCCCCATCCATTTCACGTACGAGACTGCCTTTTTGTGTGTTTCTAGCGTCAAGGTTGGTTTCACTGCGTTTCGGAGATCGTAAACGTGTACTTTGTGATCCGCTGATCCCACAGCAATCAAATTCGAGTCCATGCGAGAGGAGTTTACCGAGCATATGTTTGCTTGATTCGGATCATTAATCACCATGCACTCTCGTTTTTGTGTGATTGACCAGACTCGAGTCGTGCTATCGTCCGAGGCTGATAACAGACGAGTTGGATCAATCGGAGAAAATTCAGTCGACCAGACGCGTTTGGTGTGATTCTTTAATCGCATGGTTTCGATACCTTTCTGAACATCCCAGATTTGCATCGCACCATCGTACGTCGCAGACGCCATGACTGGCTTCACGTACGGATTGAAACTAATTGACGACAACTTTGAGCTCGTAGAGAGTTCCATAGCTGGACAGTGCACGGCATTTCCCAACTGCATGACGGAGGCAACTTCATAAATACACAATCGCTTCGAAATGCCCGCCGTTGCGATCAAGTCGCCGTCACGATTCCACGCGGTAGAGCATACCATATCGCTCGAACCACCGACTAAATCTCCACAACCAAGCCTAGCAACGACTCGAAATCGCCATTTTCGCGTAACACGAGTTAAGCAGCTACCAAATTCTTTCAAATCATCCGTCAGCTGTTCTTCGACTCTTGTGCGTCTGATCATGTTTGAGATCCATTTTTCGTCGTCTTTCATGGGTCCTGAGCGACCGGTGTTGTACTCGTCACTAAAACCACCGCGCGCTAGTTGAAGCGCGTGACTTTTACACGATTTCGCATACGCTTGGAATAATGTTTCTTCCAAGGATTCAAATACAATTTTCGGCAAGTCGTCAAATGGGACATGATCAAGAACGTGTTGTGGCTCCAGAGATTGCCTCGCCCACTTCTCGTTGTTGTTTGTGCCGGCAACATCTGAAGAAGTATGATTATTGTTATTGTTACTGTTGTTGCCATCCCCACGCTTTCTTTTTACGTTGTTACGACCATCATTTTCTTGCATTCTGACGGAGTGTTGTGGGAGTAATTTTGAGAGCGCCATTAAAACGTTCAATTCCCGCTCTGTCTTTTCGTACTCACGTTCTCGCGTTTTTTCAATCGATCTAAGAACGTCCATGATTGTTTTCAACTCATTTGCCTTTCTCTCAGAATCCACGTTCAACTCACGGTCGGCCAGTGAACCTTTCGAAGGCATCGTAGGGGATGATGGCTTGCTATCTCGTAGAATTTTCAGTTGTTTCATCGCGATATCTTGAACAGATTGAGCCGATATCCGATTGCGTGGATCTCTCGATATCAATTTTCTGAAGGTTTCCGCCATTTCCGGGTGTAAATCATCGATGTGCGTGATTTCTTTTTCGTTAAACCAGGCACGCGGATTCCCAGAACTCGATCCGGCATCGAACATATCTTTCCAAAACATTTCGGACACGAGAGCGCCGAGAGAAACCAATTCCGATTTGATCGTGTTTGGGAGTTCATTTTCACTCGGAAGTGTTTCGTACAAAACTTCGTGACGTTGCATTACCGGTTGTTGTTTTTGTTGCTGTTGTTTCGATCCTCTAGTCATTCTACCATTTTTAGTTTTAATATTCACCTCCTCTTCATCCAAAGACTTAATATCCCCTTGCGGAGAAATCAATAGCTTAGATGGATTAACGCCACCGGAGCAGAAGCCACGTTCGTGATCGTTAGCAAGAATTGCTGCAGTTCTAGCCAAAACGTAAAATTTCGTTTCGTCACTCATCGTTCTGAATGCGTTTGAATCGAGCCAATTTCTAAAGGAGACGAACGAAAACGACTTCTCCAAGCCTTGTATGGGTGACACTAAAGCAAAGTTACTATCATCGTGGCTGCTAAATGAGGATGGTGAAGAGCGATGCGCGCCGGACGATCCTCCATAATATCTCGACGAAGACTTTTTCGCCAGAGAAGAATTTTCAATCAATCGTCTCCCTGTCTTTGCATTTTCATCTCTGGACACCAACTCAGATTCTTCTTTAACTGTTCGCGCGTTTTCTGTTTCTACGGTCTTATTACATCGTTTTTTCGTGTGCGTGCCATCCAGCTCTATCGGATCCTCAGCATCAGCGTTCTCGACTCTTCTTGCTTCTGCACAGAGATTACGGGACGAACTTACATTGTCATTCTTATTCTTCCTATCGTTCACATCCTTCATAATTTTTGTCGCATTCTTTGTGGTAGCAGCAGCTGTAGCGGTAGCAGCATTCGGAGGGCTTTTCTCTTTACTGTTGTCGTCGATACTTTTTTTGGGTGAAAGCATCGATAAGAAGTTTTCTCTCGAAGAGTCTCGCGAAAGCGATTTACGATGACCATTTTTGTTGTTGTTCTTGATGCTGTTCTTGATGGTGATAGTGTTGTTCATCAAATTGTTAACGTTGTTGCAGCTATTACCATTATTATTCGTCAAAAGATCAGATTCTGAGTTTACACGTCTCGGGACATTCGGCACGCCTTGGAACATTTCTTCTTTACCGAGCATACCAATCCCGTCGTCTTCGTTATCTTCATCTAGCTCTTCACCGTACTCGTTCAGTCTTGGAACCATCTGCGGGGCTGCAGAGTATTGCTTCCTCCAAACGTGCTGCCATAGAAATTTCACTTGTTTCATCGTGACTGGTTTAAGTAAATAATCATCCGCGCCGCTTCGCACGCACTCAAAGACAATTTCCGAATGTTCATTGGCAGACATCATGATGACGGGTAGCTGCGAAAACTGTGAGTGGTGTCGAACATGCTGGAGTAACTTTGGCCCGTCGATATCGGGCATCATCACATCCGTCAGCAATAAGTTGAATTCCGTGCCTTGACGCAACAACTCGATGGCTTCGGCGCCGCTCGCACACGTCGTCACCCGGTATCCACATTTCCTCAGTACCTGTGACGTGATCGTGCGACATATTCTCTCGTCGTCCACGACTAAGACGTGGATCAAAGGCGTTCTACTAGTGTTGTTATTCCTCCTCCTCGTCGTTCTTTCTGTTCCCATCATTCGCGGAGAGGAAGTTTGCGGGGCATTCGCGACATAATTTCCTCTTGACTGAGATGCTGACGTTAACAATTCCCTTCCTCCTCCTCCTGCTCCTCCTCCTCCTGCTCCTCCAAGATTGGGTGAAGTGGAGGACGGAGGATGCATGGCGCAGCAGACAGAGCCAGCGCTTTACCTAACACGCGCAGAGTAATTTCGTTACCTTCCGTGCACAAAGACAGCGACTACTTACTACTCTTATTGTTGTTGTTATTATTTATTATTATTTTATGTAGTCGTGGTTGCGCCCTTAGATTCTGACGTAGACGTGACGTCTTTAGGTATTTTCCTCCGAAAAAGGGTCGAAGAACCGACGAGACGTTTCGTTTGGACATTGGACATTGTGGACTTGTTCAAAAAAAAATTGAAAAAAAAAGAGATGAAAAATCTTCTCTGACGTCTGATAAAAATCTTGAGGCCGAAAAAGAAAGGCTGCCAAAAAGCCACGAAGCGAACTGTTTCTCTCTCTCTCTTGTTGGTAACACTTATTTTTTTGTCTCTTCGTGACGACCCACCAAATCCTCACTTTATTCCGCACATAATGGCTACTTTTTCCGCCGCCAAGGTATGTTAACCACGCGTCTCTACACTTTCTACGCGAGTCTCCGATTCGCGTCGGTGGTTTTCTCGCGCGCGTTTCCGACGCGGTTTATTTTTCTTCGTCGCTAATCAAATCAAATCAATCGAGAGGTGACAAAAAAAGGAAATTTCCCGCGAGTTAGTAATCGAGATGGGTAATGCGCGCGCGCGAATGAATTCCACTCGTTTATCGCTCACGCGAAATATAAAACGCGAAAACTAACCTCAAACTCTCTTCTCACACGATTATAGACTACCCAACTCACGCAGTTCGCCAAGGCTGCTGGTCAGTTCAAGAACAAGACCGTCGCCAAGGTATGTTTTTGTTAATCGGAGTCTCGTTATCCGTCTCTCTTTTTCCTTGCGAGAAGGGGAAAAAGCCCAAATAAAGGATGTTTTGGTCCTTGTGGATATTCTTTTATTGGTGTTGTTTCTTTTCTCATCCACTGTGAAACGCGCACGCGAAACGATCGATTCTATGCACTACTACAATATTGTTTCACAGCGGTAACACAATCACTCACATGTTTTGATTCTCCTCTTCTTTTCTATCTCAGGCATCTGTCAGCAACACTATCGAAGCTAAGGGCAAAAAATGCAAAGTTGCTATCAACGGCTTTGGTCGTATCGGCCGTAACTTTTTGAGATGCTGGCACGGCAGAGGCAGTGACACCATGCTCGATGTTGTTGCCATCAACGACTCCGGCGGTGTCAAACAAGCCTCGCACTTGGTCAAGTACGATTCCGTTTTGGGCACGTTCGAAGCCGACGTCCAGATTGTTGACGACACGCACATCTCTGTCGATGGCAAGAAAATCGAAATCGTCTCTTCCAGAGATCCGTTGCAATTGCCGTGGAAAAAATTGGGCGTCGACATCGTCATTGAAGGTACCGGTGTCTTTATTGACACCCCGGGTGCCTCCAAGCACTTAACCGCGGGTGCCAAGAAGGTTCTCATCACTGCCCCGGCGAAGGGCGACGACATCCCGACGTACGTTTTGGGCGTGAACGCTGACCAATACAAGAACTCGGACAAGATCATTTCCAACGCTTCTTGCACGACCAACGGCTTGGCACCGTTCGTCAAGGTCTTAAACGACAAGTTCGGTTTGGTCAAGGGTTTGATGACCACCACGCACTCGTACACTGGTGACCAAAAGATTTTGGACGCCTCGCACAGAGATTTGAGACGCGCGAGAGCCGCGGCTTTGAACATTGTGCCGACCTCCACTGGTGCTGCCAAGGCTGTCGCCTTGGTCTTGCCGGAATTGAAGGGTAAATTGAACGGTATCGCTTTGAGAGTCCCAACCCCGAATGTTTCTGTTGTCGATTTGGTCATCCAAACCTCCAAGAAGGTCACCGCCGAGGAAGTGAACGCGGCGTTCCGTGAGCAAGCTGAAGGTCCGTTGAAGGGCATTTTGTCCGTCTGCGACGAACCGTTGGTCTCTGTTGATTTCAGATGCACCGACCAATCCACGACCATCGACTCTGCTTTGACGATGGTTATCGGTGACGACATGTTGAAGGTTGTCGCTTGGTATGACAACGAGTGGGGCTACTCCCAAAGAGTCGTCGACTTGGCTGAACTCACCGCGGCCAACTGGGAATAAGCGATCATAGTGTGCAAAAAACTAATACAGCTTGTTATAATACTATATATATTTACGGCTAATTAAATTATTAACTATAGTAAAGATTCGAGTTTGTTTTTGTACGCGCCTCGCAGACATAATATTAAAAGAACAATACTACTACTACTAGTAGTAACGCATTAAATTTCGTCTTGAACGTGCGCGTCCATTGGCAATTCGCCGGACTTTGTGATCGTGACAGTTTCGCTCGGTGGCGTACCATTCAACGCTTCGATTTTACGAACAACGTCCATCCCATCCGTGACTCTTCCAAAAACGACGTGTCGACCGTCCAACCAAGAGGTGACAACGGTACAAATGAAAAACTGCGACCCGTTCGTGTTTGGTCCGGCATTAGCCATGGACAACGTCCCTGGTCCGGTGTGCTTCAACTTGAAGTTTTCATCTGCGAACTTTTCGCCGTAAATAGACTTGCCTCCCGTGCCATCGCCTTTGGTGAAATCACCACCTTGGATCATAAAGTCTTTGATCACTCTGTGAAAAGTCGATCCTTCGTAGCCGTAGCCTTTTTCGCCGGTCGCTAACGCTCGGAAATTTTCGACCGTTTTTGGTACCGTGGCGCCGTACAAACCCATGGTAATTCTCCCGACGTCTTTGCCTCCGATGGAGACATCGAAATAAACGGTGTTGGTGATTTTTGGTCCTTTCTTCGCTTCGACCACGCCGTTAATGCCGATAGAAATGACCGCAAAGACAAGCGCGAATGTTGCAATCAACGCTTTGAGCGAATATTTAGTATTGGAAGAAGAAAAAGAGCTCATGTTTGTTTTCTTTCTCTCTTTATATAATGCGGTTGTTCGATCCGATGACGATCGATCGATCGATCGCTTTTCTTATTTTTTTTTTTGGAAAGCAGTTTCTTTTGTCCCACAAATGACAAAAAAAACGACCAACCCCAACAATTTTTCGTGAGAAAATCGGTATGTTTTGGCAGCACGGCGGGTCGCTCGTTAAGCTCTCCTCTTCGTATTCTCGCATAGCAGCAACATCGACGTCATCGTCCCTGAACAAACGAATAAGCCCCGTTTCGACGTTATATCGCGCCGTTTTCCTTAATAATAATAATAATAATAATAATAATAACAATAATAACAACAACAACGGAAGCAGCAGCAGCAGAACAAGAAGAAGAAGAAGAAGAAGAATGTCATCAACAATAGCAGAAGCATCGAAAGGAAACAAAAAGAAACAGCCGAAAGAGGACAAAACCAGCGACGCAAATGGAAAAGAGTATGACCCAGAAAAGACTGCTATTGTGAACGGTAAAAGATATCGCAAGTGCGCGTGTGCAATAGTCTTCAACGACTCTGGTTCGCAAGTATTAGTAGGCGAACGCGCCGGGAAGAGTGGGTCCTGGAATTTGCCCCAAGGTGGGATGGAACCGAAAGAAACCACGGCCGAGGCGGCAACGAGAGAGTTGTATGAAGAGACTGGGATATCCTTAGATTCCGCTAAAAATAAAAACAATATTCAGGTAGAATTGGTTACTGTTTTAGAGAATGACGACGCGTACGCGTACAGCGCTGGTGGTTGGTTGGAGAAGAAAGGATTGGCGGGACAACGGTTAGAGTTTGCAGTATTTCGATGTAAAACGTCCATCGATCCTATGGAGTTTGTAAACTTGGAAGGGTTGGACGGCGAACCGGCGGAATTCACGCAGATGAAGTGGATGTCGTTAGACGAGTGCGTGAAGAGCGTATGGGAGGCGAAGAAGAAAGCGTACGAGAAAATGCGAGTAAACGTCGAGCCAATCATTCGAAATTTTTAGTTTGTATTTACGTATACGTAGATTATTATTATTCGTTTACTTTACTTGGTGATATTCTTCGCGACGCTTTGCGATTCCTTCCAGTTCACACCTGGCATGATTAATCTCTGGTCAACTCTATCCTTGTAATCAATCACTGTTTTCATGAGCGTATCGAGCAATTCATCGCCCAACAAAGTCGGTTCTAATCCCAAGTCCCTCAAGTTGGAGTTTTTCGCGTTGTAGTAGTGCTCTTCTGCTTCGGTTCTCGGGTTCGGGACGCTAATAACTTCCGGATTCAATCCTAACTTCTTACCGGCTTCGGTGATTAAACCAGCGAGCTCATTGACAGAAAATTGCTGCGTAAACTGGTTGTAGATTGGCATCTTCCCTGGTTCTGCTGGGTTATCAACGGCGATTTGGATGCATCTCACGGTATCACGAATGTTCAAGAAACCTCTCGTTTGTCCACCCTTACCGTACACCGTCATCGGATGACCAACCGCGGCTTGGATGCAAAATCTGTTCAACGCAGTGCCAAATACGGCGTCGTAATCTAATCTGTTGATCAAATCGGGGTGCATCATCGTTTCGTCGGTCGCGATACCATACACGACCCCCTGGTTAATATCTGTGCATCGCAAGTTCCACGCTCGCGTGCAAAACAACATGTTCGCAGAGTCGTGGCATTTCGACAAGTGGTAGAAAGAACCACCTTGTTTCGGGTAAGGCAAGGTATCCGTTCTCCCGTTGTGCGTGATGGTCAAGTAACCTTCCTCAATGTCGATATTCGGAGTACCGTATTCACCCATCGTGCCGAGCTTGACCAAGTGGCAATCCGGCGCAAACTCTTTAATCGCGTACAAGACGTTAATGGTACCCATAACGTTGTTCGTTTGCGTAAAAACGGCACGGGATCTATCCATCATTGAGTAAGGCGCAGAACGCTGTTCGCCAAAGTGCACCGCCGCGGTCGGGTTGAATTTCTCAAACGTTGCGCCTAAAAACTCGTAGTCACACACGTCGCCGACGAACAACTCAATCTTTCTCCCGGAAACTTCTTCCCACTTGCGAACTCTTTCGTGGATAGATTTAATCGGTGTCAAAGAGTTGAAACCGAGCTGATCATCGAATTGACGTCTGCACAGGTTATCAACGATGGAGACTTCGTAGCCTCTCTGGGACAAGTGCAAAGCCGTCGCCCATCCACAGTAACCATCGCCGCCGATAATCATCACGCGTTGGCCTTTGCCCGCGTCTGGGGCATCCGATCTCGGATTAATCGCTTGAACTTTAAACGACGTTTTCTTTTGGTGACTAACAGAGGCAGAAGATGACATTCTCAACGCGTTGCTGTCGTTGCTCATTCTTCTCGAGCTCAAGACTGTTTTTTATTTAATAAAATAAGAGAGAGAGAGAGAGAGAGTTAGAACACCAACATTTTCGAAGACTTGAAGGAGGAAGAGCAGTGGACTTTAAGAAGATAGAGATGAAAAGAAGAAAAAGAACAAAAAAAATTTTGAGAAACAAAACCCTAAATACCCACCTGAAGATGTCGACGAGGCTCTGGAGAATCCAAAAGACTTAGCCGCGACAGCGTTTCTCTTCGTGGCCGAAGAGGAAGCGACGGCGCGCGTCGTAGCTGATTTTTAATGCGCGATAAGTAGAAAGAGCACGTGTTGGTCAGCGTCATGCGTGGGAAAGAAAATTTTATCTGGATGACGAGGAAGAAAAAACAAAAATTATTCCATCGTGAAAGGAAGAGAAATCTCGCTCTCGTGGAAGAAAGAGAAGATACGTATAGTAATCCCGTCTCACGACGCGCGCAAGAGAACGAATCTGTGACCCGTACCGAAAGAAATCGCTGATTGTGCAATGGCTGACATGATAATTCGCTTATTTTATGAAGCGACGGATAACAACAATATAATCATCAATCTTCTTTTTTTTTTTTCGACTCAACTCCCGGGCGTCGGGTCTTGGGAGAAAAAAGGAGGACCACGAAAACGAATCCATCGTCCATTGCCCGAGAGACGCTTTTTTTTTGCGTTTTTTAAAAATTTGACTTACACGGACAACGGGAGACTGGGAAAGACCAAGTGGTGAAAAGAAGCGAATAAAAGAAAAATCTTTAAAAAAAAGAATGCGACGGGGCGCTGCGGCTTCGGCTGCAGCGGCAGCGGCTGCGGCGTCGGCACATCAGCAATATCCACCACACATGTCAACCTCGAGAGTGAATTCACCTCGCGGCGCCGTCGGTGGTGGAAATGGTACTATTGTTGGTGGCGCTTCAACCGCGAATAAAATCTCCTCGGGGCAAACGACTTCGGAGAACAACAACAACAACAACAACAACAACAACAACAACAACAACAACAATGCGTTTGAAAATATACGTCCAGCGACGCCAGTGGCATCTTCTAATCAAGGAAACTCGGTGATGATGATGATGGGCAATGCGGGAGGCAGTGGCCCGAACAGGATATTTCGACAGTCGACGGCTTCTTCAACCTCTCAATTGTCCAATAATGCTTTACATCTCTCAGAGCAGCAAAATTCTGTTCGATTCGGCTCCATGGCTTGTTTTATGAGCCTTTGTTTAATTTTGTTCGGAGGTGGTTTAGTCAGAGAATCAAAACTGAAACGACACGAATTACCGGGGAATGTGCAAACGAGAGCGTTCGTCGATAAAATGGACAAGTGGGAGAACATATACAGAGATGAGTTCGAACGAGTGGAGTGGGCGTTGATCGATAACAACTTCAACGATGCACAAGTGTCGCCGAATATCGAAACATTGAAGAGCACCACGGAGGCGACTAATTATCAAGCACCCAAGTTGGCTGCACGGCAAATGTACGAACCTTTGAAGTTTCAAAGTTCAAATTTGTTAGAAACGTACGTTTTACCGAAAATTTATCCGAAATACGCCGACTATATGCCAACAATTGAGGCGTTGCGAGAGGCGGTTCGAAACGGAAACCCGATACCGGCGACGACGACAAAATTGTTGAACAAAACCGGCTCGACGACAAAGTTGAACTACGGCATGAACAACACAGTACTTGTCACTCGATTGCTTGAAACGCCGCTTTCGCTTTCACTCGTGGGAAAAGATACCGCTTCAAACCAAATTGTCGCCTCGATTGATTTAGGCGAGCAACGCGTGTTTCAAAAAACGATAATTCCTCACGTGAATAATAAAGTATGTAAGTATCAAATGAATGGTTATCACACCAATATGCAAGAGTGCGAGACATATTCAGCGCTCGTACGCATGTGTTTTAAAGTTAAAAAGAGTGGCGTAGAAGCAAACGCACGTTGGGTGCTGGATGATACGTTCGGTAACTTTGGATGCGAACCGGGAAGCCTCTCGAGAGTACGAGGTATGTCTTCTGGTAGTAGTAGTGATAGCAGCAGCAGCAGTAGTAGTAGTAGTAGTAGTAGCAGCATCAGCAATACGGGCGATAGTAGTAGTAGCAATACTGGGATCACAAATGCAGTGAACAGAAACAGCGACAGCGGGTCACCTTTGTGGAAACCGTCGTTACGAAAACGTATCGATGCCCCGCAAATCAAAGCCATGCCGCCGGATGCGAACAAAATCCGCGTCGCTTTCGCTGACAATACGGTGACTATTCAGCACGCCTTCGATCCTGAAATCTGGCTCAGAAACCAAACGATATCCAACATGAGATATGAAAGGCACCGCGCGAAAGTGTCTATCGAAGGAATCGTGCTCATTGTCGTCGGAAGTGCGCTTGGTATTCCCGGCATTGGTTTGCTCTTGTTGGGATTTATCAAGCGCAAACGCACGGTTCGCTCGAGACGAGGATACGTTCAGTTACAGTTCCCGGGTCCTGATTACGTGTAAGAAAAACATTTTTGTTTGTATGTATGTACAACTACCCAGGTACTGGGTACAACTATCTATTCTAGAGACTATCCTGTTGTCTAATCGTCGTCGTCGTCGTCGTCGTCGTCGCCTAACAAGCTATCTAACAACATCGCCTCTTCTTCTTTCTTTCTTTCTGTTGTTTCTTTCTTTGTCTTTTCTTCTCCTTTCGTCCCATTGCGTCTCCTATTACTATTACTATCATCACCATTATCGTTATTCAACTCCCCTAACTCCCTCCTGTATTCATCCTCGTCCAACCCTAATAGTTTAGACAGTGGAACTGCGCGTATCCGTCGTCTCACTTCTCCTCTGTCTATAAAAATTCCATTTTCATTCAAAGTTAGAAATTTGTCGTCCTCGTTTTTTTCCGGCCACGTGGAGCGCAACAGACACGGTTTCCTTCGCATTTGTATTCGTTCTGGTGGTAGTGCTGCCGACGTTGTCGATGATGATTCTTCCGCTCTCTCCATGATGGGTGATGTGAATATAAATAAACAAAGAGGGACAACGTGTTGGGTGTAAAAATTTAACTGTCAAGAAAAAAAAATCAGCGTCGTGATGCAAAAATAAAACACAAAAAGAAAAAGAAAAAGAGAGAGAGAGAGAGAACAATTTCTGTGTATCTCTCTTCTTTATAATTAGAACCAGTCACACACGCGGACGAAAATGTCAAACGAAAAGGAGCGAGAAAAAGCGAAGCAGAAGAACATCGCTGTCATCGAAAACGCGATTGCGGCGAGGAACAAGGTGCGTGTATTTACTGCGCAAAAGTTTTCATCTATCGTTTCTCGTTTTTTTCTATTTTTGAAAATCTCCTTTTTCTCTCTCAAAGGAGAAAGAAACTGTTGTTGTGTTGTTCTTGTTCTTGTTCTTGTTCTTGTTCTTGTTCTCGTTGAAAGAAACGTCAGAGAAGAAGATGAAGAGAAAAGAGCTTCCGTTTAAAGCACGATTATGTGCGAGGACTGACAGCGTTCTTCGTATTCAACAATACTGCAACAGTATAAATCTATCGCGGATGACCGATTGAGAGAAATTGCAAAGTTGGAGAAGCAAATCATATCGTTAGAAGCGTTGTTGGACCCGCAGTCGAGTCAAAACGGTGCAGATGCTTTGAAGATCAAATTAGCCGATTGCGAGGGGACCATAGCAGCACTGCGATTAGAAATTGCGAGTATTCGAGGGAAACTCGATAAGAAATCGAAAGTTGACGTCTCTTCATCAAACGCGTTGAGTAAACTCGCGCAGTTGGCGGGAAGCGCCGCCGGTTCCGCCGGTTTCGGAAGTGGATTTAACTCGAGGGATTACCTCCTAGGCGTGATGAGTGGGATGACGCTCGTTGGCGTATTGGTGAGTGTGAGCCATCATCGCGACGGTGGCACGGTTTCATTCCGTTGGTTCGGGGAGACGGTGAGCGCTTTATTGAAAACATCCTTGTCGTTGTCTTCAAAGTAGAAGACATTTTTGACGAAGGAAACCATCGCGTATATTTATATACTATAGGGGATTGTCTTGATTTGTACTTTTAGCACACATACTAGTAGTATATTTATACCTACACGTACGTACGTACGTACCGTGGTATTATTACTGTTACACTAAGGTCTACTCTCTCTATCTATATGTAAAAGCTTTTACCGCAAGAACTCCTCTCTAATCTTTGCGGCTTCGTGGTACGCATTCACGTCTAAACCGCTCGCGTTTTGAGCTATCCGAACGCGTAAAGAACCGTTGCGTAAAATAGATAACGACGAGGACGAATGAGGATCCTCTCTCTCTTCTCGTTTCTCGTACTCTCCAATCAAAAAATACAAACTCTTCAGCTTCCACTTAAACGTCGGCAACACCGAAGAAGCGTCGAAAGTGAGTGCGAAATTGTCATCTTTCAAAACACCCAAGGATTTTGTTGGGTCGAAACTTTCCAAAGTGCCCAAGACGCGCACGGAAACTTCGTGAGAGTCGTCTCCATCCTCGTCGTCCTCCATATTTTCGCGGTTTTGTTCCTCGGTCTCCACGATTTCTTCTTCTTCGTCGTCCTTCTCACCCACTAAAGTCGTCAGAGGACGAGCAACCAAATCTTCTTTTTTCTTCGGGAAGATATTTTGTAAATCTTCCACACGACAGACCCGTCCGCTCTTCACCATTCTTCTTCTTATTCACACCCACGCCGAGACGCGCGGATTCACGCCGCGCACACCATGGGGAACGCGTATATCTCGGTAAAATGCGTGCGTGTGCGCGTGCAAAAATTTCCAAAAGGTTAATTTTATTTACAGCAAGAGAGAAAAGTAAAGCATGCAATATATAGTAGTCATCTCCAGCTTCTGTCGTCGTTTTTGTTGTGTTCTCTCAAAAATTCTTTCTTCTGGTTCTCGTCGTCGTTTCAAGACGTCGTTTCTTTTTTTGAAAGTGTGCCTTTTGGTCTCGGCGCTCTCTTTTTTTTCTCTCTTTTTTGCGTTGTTTCTCATTATTTGTGTGGTTGTGTGTGTGTCTTTTCTTTCTTTTTTTGCTCTCTCGTGTGTAGTACGTAGTTACGTAAGAAATTGTCAATTGAAGCGCGCGCACGCGTCGTCGCGAAGAAGAGAGAGATATCATTCGGTGACGAATCTCGGGAGGAAGA
>MDSZ01036321.1_pt1 | contig 14145 bp, 12 predicted proteins | sample 811201 | NCBI WGS metagenome assembly MDSZ01 (sample SAMN05326647, study PRJNA326480) | marine metagenome | isolation source: seawater | place: Indian Ocean: North | collected 2010
ATATAGCGGGTCGCTGGAGAGTGCGGCGGTTGTACACGCCAATCTAGTGGACGGCGCGCTGTCCAACAAAATTTTTTGTGCGACATGGCTGTCTGCAAGAGCCAGCTTTTGGCGCTTGGATCATCACTTGCCAACACCAATTGACCTCCGGGTCGGATCAGTTGTGCTAGAGTATTCATCATTTCTGGCTGTAAGATGCGCCGCGCCGCATGTCGTTTTTTTGGCCACGGATCAGGAAACATAATAAAGACTTGAGACAAACCAGACAAAGGCAAAGCTTGCATGATGAGGCGCACATCATCGTCCCAAATCCGAATATTGGATAATTGACGAGTTTGAATGTGGCGCAACAAACTTGCAACACCATTCACAAAGGGTTCAGCACCAATGAAATTAGTCTTTGGGTTGGCTTCGGCAAGGTCTGCTAAATGTTCACCACCTCCAAATCCAATTTCAAGCGCCAGCTCAACCTGTGGGCCTGTTGCCGATTCAAATTGTGCGGCGGGCAGCCGCTTTGCATCGTATCGCAAAGTTGGTAACATATCGTTTAAAAGGGCTTGCATTCCCTTACGCAACGGGCGACCTTTGCGACGCCCGTAAAAACGTGAGCAGGTGGGTTCGCTTGTCATAGTTCTGCCGTGCCTAAACCGTGCAACCTGATTTGCACTGATACCCTAAATCAGTGCTGACTCCAATACATCAACCAAATCGGTGGCTTCCCAACTAAAACTGCCTGGGCCCGCTTCACCAGCGGTGCGGCCAAAATGACCATAAGCAGACGATGGTGTATAGATCGGCGCATTCAAAGACAGATGCTGACGAATTCCACGCGGCGTCAGTGTCATTGATTGTGCAAGCGCATCTTGAAGTCTGACATCATCAACTCTGCCAGTGCCATGCGTATTCGCATAGAGCGACACGGGTTCCGCAACGCCAATAGCATATGCCAACTGGATGGTGCATCTTTCAGCCAACCTAGCGGCCACAACATTTTTTGCCAAATAACGACAGGCGTAAGCCGCCGACCGATCGACCTTGGTTGGGTCTTTACCGGAAAACGCACCACCACCATGTGGTGCGGCACCCCCGTATGTATCAACAATGATTTTACGTCCGGTCAGACCAGCATCCCCATCCGGGCCGCCAATGACAAACTGACCCGTTGGATTGACCAGCAAATCATCTGCGCCAACCATCCAGCCATTTGGCATCACATCGGCAATGACTGGCGTGATAAGCGCGCGGATATCACGCTGTGTAGCGGCCCCATCATGCTGTGTCGAAAGCACAATTTTATGCACTCCTGTAGGCCTCCCCTCATCGTCATAAATCAGACTGATTTGACTTTTTGAGTCTGGTCCGAGAATGGTATCAGAATCACTTTTGCGTAATTCAGCAAGCCGTTTTAAAATTTGATGCGAGTAATGAATAGCCGCTGGCATCAAGGCGTCTGTTTCACGGCAGGCGTAGCCAAACATCAGGCCCTGATCTCCGGCGCCTTCATCTTTGTTATCGCCCGAGTCAACCCCCATCGCGATATCGGCCGATTGTTGATGTAAATAATTTTGAAACTCAAAATCAGCATAATGGAATTTTTCCTGCTCATAGCCAATATCTTTTACTGCCGCACGCACCGCAGGTTCAATTGACGCCATTATGTCAGCCAGATTTTCCTTCTTAGCCCGCACCTCACCTCCTAAAATCACCCGATTGGTGGTGGCAAATGTCTCACAGGCAACACGGGCTTCTGGTTCAGCCGTTAAAAACAAGTCAAGCACCGTGTCGGAAACACGGTCGCACAATTTGTCTGGATGTCCCTCGGAAACAGATTCGGATGTAAAAATATAACTCATTCTTTTGCCTCAACCCATTGTTCTGTTGAAAAATGCTTACGCCGTCGACTTACCGTAAAAGTTTATAATCTAGTGTTCCTGAAGCCGGTATAGTACCAAAGCCACGCCGAACACCCCAAAACACAAAACAAAAAATCCAGCGTTGCCAAACCTTGCAAATACAGGGGCAGTCAATACAGATGGAATCGCAATGTCAAGATAAGCGCGCGCGCCAAGTGGAATGCTTCCAAGCTGTCGCCCGAAACCATCAAAAGCGGCACTGATACCAGTATTGGCAACACGCATTAAGGGTATGCCTTCTTCCACCGCGCGCATTTGTGACTGATAAAGATGTTGCCAAGGGCCAATCGTTGCCCCAAACCACGCATCATTTGTTATATTTACCATTAAATCGGGCCTGTTGGGCGGCGCAATCACTTGTCCAGCGAAAATTACTTCATAACAAATAAGGGTCTGCACCTGCCCGATCCCAGGCACCGCTACCAGATGATTATTTTCGCCAGCAACAAAATCTGCCGGACCAGCAACAAAATCCAAAAATGGCAACCATGAACGAAAAGGCACATATTCTCCGAATGGCACTAAATGACGCTTGTCATATACCCCACGCAAACCGGTCTGATGATCAAATAAAAATGCTGAATTCAGCGGCCTGTTATCGCTATTAACCCTCGGTATACCGGTAAGCAAAAACCCATCTGGATGCGTAGCAGCCCGCACCGTATCGGCAAGCAAAAGCCGATTTTGACTTGGTAAGCCTGCAAATGCCGTCTCTGGCCAAATCACAAGATCCGGCTTGTTTGTGCCGGCTTTAGACAAATCTATCAGGCTATCAAGATGTGCGGAGCGTTTTTGGTGGTTCCATTTGTCCTCTTGGGGTACCGCCGGTTGCACAAGCCTTACCACGGGCGCCATGGCTGTTGGCACGTCTTGTTGGCTATCTAACCGCACATTGCCCCAAAGAGTTCCAAGTACGGGCAGCATCAGAAAAACGAGAGCTAGCCGTCGCACTGATAAAACCCATAAGAGGGGCGCAATAACACAACCAAAGGCAAGCAACGTGAGACCGTAAACACCTATTATACTAGCCATTTGCAGACTGCTAAGATTAACGGCAAATATGCCTCCCATAAGGCTCCAAGGAAATCCAGAAGCAACAAAACCACGTGTCCATTCAATAACACCGAACACCGCAAGCAAGCACAGTAACCGAACAGCGGCAGACTGGTTTGGTAGCCAGCTTATAGCCGCCGCAACGGCCCAGAACACCGCCAAGATAATTGCCAAAGCCAATGCCATGAATGGCGTAAGGAACCACAATGAAGGCGCGCTGACAATCAAAGCATGTGATACCCAGAATGTTGACGCCAAAAACCAGCCGAGTCCCGCTCTCCCAAAAATGCTGGCCGCTTCAAACCGGTTGTTGGCATGGATTACTCGCCAAACTGGCAGTCCTAAACAAAACAAAGCAGGTAAAATAAAAAATGGCGCCAACGCGAGACTAGCTGCACCACCACAAAAGATATCGATTACAACCCCAACAATGCGATGTTTAGTCTTGAACTTTTTTAGCAGCTGCACGCGGCAATCCCCGAATTTTTAGCAGCGTGATTCGGCGCGGGTCACCGTCGAGAATTTCAAACTGAATGCCTATTCGGTGGCGCACCACCTCACCACGACTTGGAACCCTTCCGGCCAGCGCAAATACTAGCCCTCCAACCGTGTCCACCTCATCACGTTCATCATCATCAAGGAGATTGCCCACAACCGCTTCAAGGTCTTCCACCTCGAGTCTCGCGTCAGCAATGGCTGTGCCATCATCCTTAATTTCAAAGCGCGGCGTTGTGGTCTTGTCGTGTTCATCTTCGATTTCACCAACAATCTGCTCAACAAGATCCTCAATAGTGATAAGGCCATCAACGCCACCAAATTCATCAACAACTAGGGCTTGATGCCGACGCCGCAAACGCATTTCATGTAATAAATCTAGAAGTCTAATCGCTGGCGAAATAAATAGTGCAGGACGCAACAATTGCTCAATCGATGGGGTATTGCCGGCCGGTAAATGTGCAAATAAATCCTTGATGTGAATGATGCCAACGACATCGTCAAGAGTGTCACGATAGACCGGTACGCGGCTATGATTGGCCGCACTCATCTGCTGGATTATATCATCGAAACTATCATTCAAAGATACTGCAAATATATCAGCCCTTGGGATCATCACATCAACAGCCGTCAAATCACGAAGACTCAAGAAATTTTGCAATAATGCACCTTCATGGCTATCAAAGCTGGCTTTATCACCAACCGATTCTTGCAATAATTCGGTCAGCTCTTCTCGCCGCGACGCCGGGCGTGCCAAGGTAGGAAATAATTTACCAAGCAAAGCCACCATCAGCGATCTCCCTCCACTTGCGCATTTTGATATGGGTTGGCAATACCCAACCCAGCTAAAAATTGGATTTCAAGTGTTTCCATAGCCTCGGCCATATGATCCTCGACATGGTCATGACCAAATAGATGCAGCATACCATGTACGAATAAATGCATAAGATGATCCGCCACCGGTATCTGCATTGCGTCTGCTTCGCGTACAACAGTCTCAGCGGCAATTATGATATCACCAAGGAGAGTTGGCACTGCCGGGTCGATTTTATCGCTACGCATGTCATAGGCCGGAAAAGACAGCACATTAGTTGTTCTATCGATCTGGCGGTGCTGGAGATTTATTTGCTGCATCTGCAGATCATTACAAAGGCACAGGCTGACAGTGGCGAAGGAATTGTCATGCACGGTCAGAATTTCATCTAAAATTTTAGGAGCGGTTCGTTGAAAACTGTTTACCAGGGCGTCTGGCCAGATTGTTGTGTCGATGCTGGCTTCAATCACCGCACCAGCGGGGCTTTGCCAGTCACGATATAAAACATCATTTCCGCCCGAACTGTCCGGGTCCGTTTTAGTGTCACTTCCGGTTATGTCATTTACCATGACTATAAAAACCAATCCTCTGGGCACGATTAACAGCGGTTATATTCTACTATTTGTTCGTATTTTGTGGTTTTTGTCCAGCCTCATAAGCTTGCAAAATGCGCGCCACAACAGGGTGCCGAACAACATCTTCACCCGATAAGTGAATAATGCCAATACCGCAGAGATTACCAAGGATGCGCACAGCCTCGGCAAGACCGGATGGCTGCCCATGGAGCAAATCGATCTGGCTGAGATCACCAGTGATGACCATACGCGAGTCTTGACCGAGTCTGGTGAGCACCATTTTCATTTGCACCGGCGTGGTATTTTGGGCTTCATCAATAATGACGTGGGCATTGCTTAGGGTGCGACCACGCATAAAAGCTAGCGGCGCAATCTCAATTTCACCACTCACCAACATCCGGTCAACTTTATCAGCTGGCATCATATCATAGAGTGCGTCATACAAAGGCCGCAAATAGGGATCCACCTTATCTTTCATATCGCCCGGCAAAAACCCGAGACGTTCACCAGCTTCAACAGCCGGACGCGACAGAATCACACGTTCAACCTCACGCTTTTTCATTGCTTCCACAGCACGCGCCACCGCCATATACGTTTTGCCCGTACCGGCCGGTCCCAACCCAAAAACCACTTCGTTTGAGCGCAATAAACCAAGGTAACTTTGTTGACCTTTGGTCTTGGCAACAATCTTCTTTTTCCAAGTGTCGATTATGGCTGTGCCAGAATTTGGTGCGTCGGAATGGCCATTCATTGCCCAGCGTAACGCGTCATCTACAATGCTCTTATCAAAATCTGTTCCCACGCCAGCGTGAATTTTTTTGTATAAGTCCTCAATCACGCGGCGTGCTGTTCTCGTCGATTTCGTCGGGCCAGTAATTTTTATACTGTTTCCAAATGAGTCGAGCGATACATCCAATGATTTTTCGATATAAGCAAGATATTGGTTATGTTCACCAGAGAGAAGGGCAAGGATATCGTTATCTTCAAAATCCATGCGAATTGACGTCAACTTGCCCGCGTTCACGCTGCCCCCTTGATCGCCACTATTTCCCCAATCATGCTGTTCTGCCGTGCAGCCGTTAATTTGCACGACAAGATTTGCCCGATTTGCATCTCATCCCCTAAAAAGTTAACAGCCTGCATGTACGGACTGCGGCCTGCCATTTGCCCGGCCCGTCCACCGGTGCGCTCGACAAGAATATCAACCACCTTTCCTTCTGTTGTTTTGTTAAATGCAAATTGCTGAGCATTCAAAAGCTGTTGCAAACTCTCTAGCCGTTCGGTCTTTACCTTCTCTGCCACCTGACTATCAATGGTCGCTGCTGGGGTACCAGGACGAGGGCTATATTTAAACGAATAAGAAGAGGCATAGCCAACTTGATCTGCTAGTTGCAACGTTTCAGAAAAATCGCGATCAGTCTCACCGGGGAAACCAACAATAAAGTCCCCTGATATTGCGATGTCAGGCCTAACAGCGCGTAATTTATCAATCACTGCAAGATAGATATCACTGGTATGACGCCGGTTCATTGCATCAAGAACATGATTCGACCCAGACTGGATTGGTAAGTGCAAATAGGGCATTAATTGCGGCACATCACCATGTGCGCTAATCAATTCGTCATCCATATCAAGCGGATGCGATGTGGTATAACGCAGACGATCAAGGCCCTCGATATCAGCAAGTTCGCGGATCAGGCGGCTAAGTGTCCAGCTTTTGCCATCCTTTGCCTCACCATGATAGGCGTTTACATTTTGCCCAAGCAACGTTAATTCGCGCGTGCCGCCAGCGATAAGACGACGTGCTTCTTCGATAACCATCGTAACCGGTCGCGAAAATTCAGCACCGCGCGTGTAAGGAACAACACAGAATGCGCAGAATTTGTCACACCCTTCCTGCACACTTAAAAATGCCGCCGGTCCACGCGGCGCATATTCACCCGGCAAAAAGTCGTATTTCACCTCTTTAGGAAAATCAGTGTCTATTAACCGGTTACGGGCTATCGGATCGATCTTACAGACCAATTCTGGCAAACGATGGTAGGTTTGTGGGCCAACAACGATATCAACCCACGGGGCCCGGCGAGTGATTTCTGCACCCTCTGCCTGCGCTACACATCCCGCAACTGCTATTGTCATCTGTCGGCCTTGCTGATCGTGTGCACGCTCTTTTAGTTGGCGTAGTCTGCCAAGTTCAGAGAATACTTTTTCTGATGCTTTTTCTCGAATATGGCAGGGGTTCAATATCACCATGTCTGCTCCTTCAGGCAGATCTGTTGGGGCATATCCGAGGGGTGCCAGAACATCCAACATCCGGTCAGAGTCATATACATTCATCTGACAGCCATAGGTTTTGATAAAGAGTTTTTTGGTCACGTGCGATGCATAACATGTCTGTGCTGGTGCTTAACTTAAAGGTTGTAGCCGTTCGGTGTGGCTTTGGTCAAGAAAAAGCCTTGTCACGCTGGCGCACCATAATCACCGCGTCACAACGATTTGTGCTGCGCCAATAATAATCTTTACGAATGCCAGACACAGAAAATCCACATGCAGCATAAAGCCGTCTAGCCGGTATGTTATCAGCCGCCACGTCTAATGTAATTTCAGCCACATTATGTTGCTCGGTCACATCAATCAAATGCTCAAGAATAATTCGCCCAAAACCAAGCCTTTGCTTTGTTTTGTCTGTGCCAATAGCGATAATATCTGCCTGTTTCAATGTGATAAAAGCCAAACAATAGGCATAAATAGTTGTTGGCATGTCAGGGGCTTGCAACACCGCGCCATAGAAGGCTGGCTTACCAAGCAATGACTGAAGGTCGGCTATATCAAAACGCCCATCAAAAAGCTGTTTTTCCAAATCAGCAACAGCTTTACAATGATCAAGGGTAAGCTGGCGCGCCGTCATCAACCTGATTTTTTCTTCGACCCAAGCCGCGGATTGGTAATGTAGAGCGGTTGGAGCGGCGAGGTTTGATTATTGATGATTTGTTCATTTGCGACGCATGCCACCATGCTGGCACTTGGCATTTCGTCAATTTCTGGTAAATCAGCAGCAATCCCAGCCATACTGAGCGTATCTGCGACAGCTATGCGATCTGTACCAATAACATTAAGCCCTGATCTAGCCATTTTAATATCAGTCAAATATGGCACTTGTTGAATAGTTGTCTCAAAAATTGTTCCGATAGGCTGGGCAATGGCATCAAATATTTGCGCATAGAACGACCCACGACGAGTGTCAGCCAACACCAAACAGGGCCTTTTTGTGCCAGAGGCCGCTCGGTTGGCGGCATGGGCCAAAGCCTGAAGGCCAGACACCCCGACACCAGTTGCCCGATGCGCCATACAAAACCCCTTGGCTGCCGCCAAAGCAATGCGGATGCCAGTGAAAGACCCTGGGCCACAGCCCGCCGCAACATGAGTTATCATATCAAACGTCACACCTGCGTCGTTTACAGTCTCTATTGACAAAGGAACGATACCCACAGCGTGACCGTGCGCGGCGTGATGATCGCGCGCAGCGACCACTTCACCATTGACCATCACCGCAATGGACAGCCGGTTTGCACTAGCCTCAACTGCAAGAATATGCGGTAGTGGTAACGGCAAGGTGATGGCAGGTGATTTTTTCATCTTGTCTCTGAGAACAGAAGGCGGCATTAATGGTCACAGTCTAGTTGGGAGCGAAACTCGCCAAGACAACAGATCTAGCAATATAACGCACCCTACAGATATGTTTGCTATTATGGAACATCGCCATGTTAACGTTACAAATTACACCATTAAGGCAGCCTAGACGTATAGAGCCGTATGATTGCCAGGGTCTAAAAAAGATAAGACTATTTTTCATCTTTTCCTTGTATTGTTTGACCAGCGTAGCGGCTTTCGCCGCCGATTACGCTTCCGTACTAATGTATCATCGATTTGGTGAAGATAAATACCCAAGCACAAATATTCGCATTGAACAGTTTGAGGCTCACTTGGATTTTATCAGTAAAGGCAACTATACTGTTTTGCCGCTTAGCAAAATTGTGGATCATTTGCAACAAGGTTTAGACCTGCCGGACAAAACTGTCGCCATCACCATTGATGATGCCTATCAATCAGTTTTTACAGAAGCCAGACCGCGGCTCAAAGCCCGAAATTTTCCTTACACTGTATTTGTCGCTACCCAACCAGTGGATCGCAATCATCCAGGTTATATGAGCTGGGATCAAATCCGCATTTTACAAGATGAAGGCGTGCAAATTGGCAGCCAAACAAGAACTCATCCGCATATGCATGAGATCAGCATCACCGAAGCAGAAGAAGAATTAAAAATTTCCAATAAACAGTTCATAAAAGAGATTGGGCAGCGACCAGAATTGTTTGCCTACCCTTTTGGCGAATACAATCTTGATGTCATTTCATTGGTAAAAAAAGCCGGCTTTACCGCAGCGTTTGGGCAAAACTCCGGCATCGCCCATGGCTATAACGGCTTTTTCGAATTGCCGCGTTTTGCAATGAACGAGCAATATGGGTCAATTGATCGGTTACAACTGGCAATCGATGGGTTGCCGCTTAAAGTTGATCAGATTGTGCCCGAAGATGTTGTTTTGAATAATAACAACAACCCTCCAAATTACGGTTTTACATTAGCGCCAGATATTGCAAATGACAGACAGTTACGCTGTTTTAACAGTACCTATGGTAAACTGAAGGTATATATTCTTGGGCCGCGCGCAGAAATACGTTTGCCAGGCGCACTCGCGCGAGGCCGAGCAAGAATCAATTGTACCATGCCTGGTGGCGATGGACGCTGGCGATGGTTTGGGCGACAGTTTTTAGTTCCGTAGCGAGTTTTAATTCTGAAAAATAGAATGGCTATTTTCAATCCACGTACTGTCAACCAAGCTTGGCTTCAGCATATTTATCAAAATTATTTGATGACATTACAGCCAGCAGTTTTTTGACATACGCCTGACCAATTTCGGCATAACTATCGAGATAAGCTGCCAAGCGTATCGCTTTAACTTCTTCAGCTTGTGGTTTCAGGCTGTAGCGCGCGTCCCTAAAGCGTTTGTAATTCTGATGGGTGTTTAAATTATGCATATAAGCTCGCACCGACTCCAATAAGCTGCCAAAACTTCTTACAACCGCGTGGTCATTACTGGCCGCCAACGGCCGCATGCCTGCCGAATCAGTCCATGCCCATTGACCAAACAAAGCGTTTCCCTGCCGAGCAAATCGTGAAGTGCCCCACCCTGATTCGACCGCGGCCTGAGCAAGAGCGAGACCCACTGGAATTGTATCAATCCGGTGTAACAAACGATCAGCCAACTCATTATCGCCAAAATTTTTCGCGTCAATGCGGTATAGCACTGCCCATCGGTCCAACGTATCGCGATCATTAGCCTGTACCGCTGTCCGTATCGCCTCACGACGCTGAAGCAATTCATCATTTGCCGCCAAAACCAAGGGCAACAAAAGTTCGATAAAAGATTGTTTCTGCGCGTTGCCAGTCAATTCAAAATGTTTTGGTGGAATATGTTTAGCGAATTTTAATGGGACGTTCACAAGATTGGTTTTAGCTTGATTGGTCTCGGATGAGCTGGGCTGGGCTTGCTTTGGCAAATTCGGTATCGGACCATCTGGCACCAAATCATGTCCAACCTTTGGTGAAAGGTTGAGCGTCACAACAGATGTTGTCGTATCTGGCTGCTCAGTCTCAGCGGCCATAAACGTTTCAACGTCTCGTGGCAATTGGTCATGAAACCATAGCGGCGGTTTGACGCCAAATCCACCAGGCAAAATCATCCCTATCGCCACGAGTGACAGCGATGTCCACAGAATATGCCGGTTTTCAATCCTACTTAGAAGAAGCATTGACAATAAGAGGACCTCAATGAAACAAGATGTTCTGTCTAAAATTCTCGCCCTACATTTCTGCGGCGCGAACCTCTCTTACTTCCGGGATGTAGTGACGCAACATATTTTCAATGCCCATCTTAAGCGTAGCTGTTGAACTTGGACAGCCCTGACAAGCGCCGCGCATCTGCAAAATCACGACACCGTCATCAAACCCATGAAATACGATATCACCGCCATCCATCGCCACTGCCGGACGAACTCGCGTGTCCAGCAGCTGTTTGATTTGTTGAACGGTCTCACTGTCAGCAGAATCTTGGTGTGGGTCATCTAACATTGCACCATCTTCTATCACTGGCAGACCTGATGCGTAATGTTCCATAATACCAGCCAAAATTGCTGGCTTTAGCGCAAACCATTCAAGCGATTCAGCTTTGGTGACCGCGACAAAGTCGGCCCCTAGAAATACATTTGTAACGCCATCGACTTGAAAAAGCCGCCGCGCCAATGGCGATGGATTGGCTGCGTCCATGTCGGCAAAATCAGCTGTACCCTGAGACATTACAGGAACGCCTGGGATAAATTTCAATGTTGCCGGATTTGGTGTGTCCTGAGTTTGAATAAACATGGCTGTTTTCTCCTGCTTGCCATAATTGCGCGCGCCTGCGTAATCTGACCTAATCATAGCCTTGTTGATTATTACATGAACATGGGATCATGACCCAACTAAAGCAAGGTTGGCGCTCTTGATTTATCGCACATTGGCAAGCATCTGGCTAGTGATCGGCGCTTGCCCCCAAAAATCCAACAATATCACGCACCTCGGCCATTAATGGCTTAGCAATAGATGCAGCACGCGCGGCGCCATCTGCCAAAATCGCATCAATATCAGCGGGGTTTTCCATCAATTCGCGCATTTTTTGCCCCAAAGGTGACAATTTCACCACTGCGAGATCTGCCAAAGCTGGCTTGAATTCAGCAAATCCCCGCCCGCCAAATTCCTGTAAAACAGCATCAACATCTTGATCTGCCAAAGCGGCATAGATCCCCACAAGGTTTTCCGCCTCGGGCCTGCCGGCTAGACCCGCTTTTTCTGACGGTAATGCATCTGCATCAGTTTTGGCTTTGCGGATTTTTTGGGCTATTGTATCAGCATCGTCAGTCATATTAATCCGCGAATAATCTGATGGATCGGATTTACTCATCTTGGCGTTGCCGTTGCGCAGGCTCATCACCCGTGTTGCACTGCCATAGATTTGCGGTTCAGGAAGCGGAAACACATCTTCTTCGTAAAATGAATTAAACGCCTGCGCGATATCACGGGTCAATTCAAGGTGCTGTTTCTGATCCTCTCCGACCGGCACATGCGTAGCCCGATATACCAAAATATCTGCTGCCATTAAATTCGGATAGGCAAAAAGCCCAACCGTTGCATTTTCCCGGTTCTTACCAGCTTTTTCTTTAAATTGTGTCATCCTGTTTAACCACCCAAGCCGCGCTGTACAGTTAAATATCCATGCCAATTCAGCGTGCTGTGGAACACAAGACTGATTAAACAAGATTGACCGTTCGGTAGAAATGCCAGCAGCGACCAAACTGGCGGCCACTTCGCGCGTGCTTTCCCGCAACAACTCTGGGTCTTGCGGCACGGTGATGGCATGTAAATCAACCACACAGTAAATCGACTCGAAGCGATCTTGCAGCGTCACCCAATTCCGAATGGCGCCAAGATAATTGCCGAGATGTAAATTACCCGTTGGCTGAATACCTGAAAAAATGCGATTAGTTGGCTTTTTACTTTTTCTATCCGTCATCATGACCCGTTTTCTGATCAACAACTTAATTCATGCATCTTGTTCGCGATCTTCTTACCGATGGGTTATCTCCTCTGCGGCAGGTCTGGTCAAGTATTTCAGTTATGGCTCTGGCGCAAAAGACCTGTTGGTACCGCACCAAAAACATGAGCTGTCACAACATAAATCGCACCGCCGCCGCCAACAATCACCAGAAGATCTGCCGCCGCCGGTACCTTGACAAATCTTTCTACGCCAAACTGCAATAAAATAGTCGCTGCGCCCATAACCGCCGAGGCCAGAATGATTTTACCACATAAGGGTAAGAAGGATGCAGACAAACGATGCTGTCGGGCCAGCAGATAAAGCATAATTGCAGCCGCAACTGTCCCAGAAACAGCCGTTGCCAATGCCAAACCAACATGCCCTAGAATGGGCATCAGCAATAGAGACCCGGCCACATTAATCGCCACTGTAATCAATGATATTTTTAACACCACAGCTGGTTGGCCGGCGGCGTAAAATGCCGTTTGCAAAATTTTCACCAAAACAAATCCAGGAAGACCGCACCCATAAGCCGCCAGAGCCATTGCGGCCATTTTTGCGTCACTGACAGTAAAAGCGCCATAAACAAATAACCCTTTTATGATCGGCAGGCCGCATAGCAGCAGTCCAGTCACCGCTGGGATCACAAAAAATCCGGCAAAACCAATCGCCTCAGATAGGCTATTGCGCACCTCGGCAGGCTGACCGGTGGTTTCCGCCGCTGACAATTTTGGTAACAGCGCCGTGCCAAGCGCTATGCCAATTACACCAAGTGGTAATTGCGCGACGCGGTCGGCATAATAGAGCCATGATATAGCACCAACTGGCAGTAATGATGCCAAAATAAGATCAATCAGCAAGTTCAGCTGCATACCTCCAGCACCGGCCGCGGCTGGTAAAAAATTCCGCCACAACTTACGTCCGGCGTCTGATAGACGCGGCCAGATCAAGGCAGGAATAACATGAAGCCGGGACAATACACGATATAAAAAGATAAGCTGGAGAAATCCCGCCACCAACAGTGCAATCGCGATTGGAATAGCTCGCAACGCATCTAGATGACTGGCAACAAACGGAATCATCACCGCCCCAGTAATAAAACAAATATTAGCAAAAATAGGGGCAGCAGCACCTGCTTTGAAATGGTCATGAGCATTGGCAATGGCCGCCCACAGCGCGACGATAGAAATGAGCGGTAAGTAGGGCATGGTAATTCGCGCCAGATCGATAGCGGCAGCCAACCTTTCGGGGGTATTAGCGAACCCGGGCGCCAACAGTAAAATTAGATCTGCCATAAATATTTCGGCAATAATCACCAGCACAGATAAAACAAGAATCAGAAAAATCTGTGCTTCAGCCGCTAGTTTTGATGCGGCCGCTTGCCCAAATGTCTCACGGATGGCGGCATAATTTGGCAAAAAGGCATTGGTCATCGCGCCCTCAGCACTCAACCGGCGAAACATATTTGGTAATTTCAGCGCAACTAAAAACGCATCGGCCGCCGCACTCGCCCCTAAAAAAGTGGCAAAGGCGACATCGCGCGCAAACCCCATCACGCGGCTTACTGCCGTCAAGCTGCCAATTTGCCGAAATGCTCGGCCCAGCGA
>MDSZ01216310.1_pt1 | contig 14144 bp, 11 predicted proteins | sample 811201 | NCBI WGS metagenome assembly MDSZ01 (sample SAMN05326647, study PRJNA326480) | marine metagenome | isolation source: seawater | place: Indian Ocean: North | collected 2010
GAATCAAATGGCTTTGTTGGCGCTGTACAAATGACTTTATCTCATGATAATAACTTCAGTATAGAAATGACAACAGAAGCTTTAGTAGCTGATTATAATACTGTAGGAAACAAAACAACGTTAATGGTAGTTGCACCTGAAGGAACTGAATTGTTCTCAGCAAATGGTGAATATACTATTGATGAGGTTGTTGCAGCTACAACTGATGGCTATATTAATGTTAGTGTTGATACACCAACAGGTTTTTCTATCAGCTCTGCATATCCAAATCCATTTAACCCAACAACTAATTTAACATTAGATTTAAATACAGATTCAAATGTTAGTATTAGTGTATATAATGTTATGGGTCAATTGGTTGATGTTCTAGTAAATGAAAGCCTAAGTGCTGGTTCTTACCCATTTGCTTGGAATGCTTCTGAGACACCAAGTGGACTATACTTCATTAAAACTGAAGTAGGTTCTGCTACGAGTGTTCAAAAAGTTATGTTATTAAAATAACAACTTTTTATAAGGTTTAACCTAAAAACAGCCCTGATATAATTCAGGGCTGTTTTTTTATTTATTTAATTATATATTAAAAATTTAATTTTATAAATGCTCAACCACTATTTAACTTACCTATCGTTCATTTATTAATTTTTAGAGGAAATTTAATTTGATAATAAGAAATATAATTTTACTTATTTTTTTAAGTTTAAATTTTATACTTTGTAAGGGTTCTATAATTTCAGGGAATATATTTGATGCAAATTCTAATGACCCATTAATTGGTGCAAACATAATATTACAACAACCAAACAATACATCTTTTAATCTTGGTGCAGCAACAGATGTGGATGGATTTTATAAAATATCAGATATCCCAATAGGGAACTATACTATAACTGTTTTATATATAGGATATGAAACAAAAAAAATAACGGATATCAAAGTTAAAGCTGATCAAAATTACAAATATGATTTTAAATTATCTCCATCAGCTATTCAATTGCAAGAAACTATTGTTACTAGTACAAAAAGAAAAGAAAAAATCACAGAAGCTCCTGCATCAATGGAAATTATTAGTACCCGAGATATTCGTAGAGAAGCTACTTCAAATATTGGTTCTTATTTAAAGGGATTAAAAGGAGTTGATTATACTGCTAGTGGTGTAGATAATTACTCAATATCAGTTAGAGGCTTTAATAGTAGTACAAGTACAAGGTTGTTAACACTTGTAGATGGACGTGTAGCAAGTATTCCAGCACTTAAAGTTATTAATTATAGTGCTATTCCTCAGTCAACTGAAGATGTTGAAAACATAGAAGTTGTTTTAGGGCCAGCAACAGCGTTATACGGAGCTAATGCTTATGGTGGTGTAGTAAATATTACAAGCAAGTCGCCAGCACAAAGTGAAGGATTAACATTCAATGTTTCTGGTACTGCTGATGATAGAAATATTTTAAATATAAATGGTCGGTGGGCTAAAAAATTTAATGATTGGAGTATGAAAATCTCAGCTGGTGGTTTTCGAGCTTATGAATGGGAATTTATTGCAGAAGAAGAATGGAAAAATCATCATGCCCCGTTTGTTGGACATCCTAGAAGGATGTATGATGAAAAAGATAATAATCCTTGGACTACCGATGAGGATGGTAATGGTGTTACTATTTCAGAAGTTATCTCTGGGGTGTTAAATCAAGTTCCAATTGATACATTAAATGATGGAACTGTAATCTATGAAGAAGTAGTAACAACACCTTATCCAAATTCATTTTGGGGTATCAATAATTCAGGTGATACACTATTAATTGGTGATGGTGAACCGAATCATGGTGATTGGGATGGTGATGGATTAGCTGGTGAAGATTGGTTTAATGGCCATGATGATGATGGAGATGGTTTAATAGATGAAGATTATTTTGAAGCAGACGGATTAGATAACTTTGAAATATTTTATGATTTAAATGGAAATGACACATGGGATGAAGGTGAAGAGTATGAAGATTGGAATAATAATGGTCAATGGGATGGTCCAAACGGAATTATAGATGAAAATATTGATTTAGTGCAAGATAGATGGTATGATGGTATAGATAATGATGGTAATGGATGGGTTGATGATAAACATGAAAGATATTTATCCATTGATGTAGGCCCTCAATGGGCTGCTAATTTAGATATGGGAGTACTCCTTTGGAATGGACGAGTAAATGAATTTTTACCTAATGGTGAAATAAATCCTTGGCATGATCCAAATGCAGATTATTCAAGTTGTTCAGATCCTTCAAGTAGCGATCCAGAATGTCATATATTTGGAGATTATCAATGGGATGAAGATAATTTTAATATGATTTTTGACACTTATATCTATGATTTTGGGAATGATGGGTTGCCAGGTGATCCTTATGAAGATTCTTTTGGAGATGGAGAATTCCAAATGGGTGAAACCTATACTAATGGGATATTAAGAGATTGTGGTTTAGATGGTCAGTGTCCAACTAATGGTTTTTTCCCGAACCCTAACTATCCAGGTTATGCAGATGAAGGCGAAGGTGATGGTGAATGGCAACCTGGAGATCGATGGCTTGATGTAAATGGAAATGGAATAATTGATAGAGGAATTGATGGTACAGATCTTTCTATTACTGAAGAAAATTTTCTAGAAAATAATCATGATCTTTGGCCTTTAGCAAATGGTATATGGGATTCTGGTGAAATAATATATGATTGTGGAAATGATGGACTGTGTATTGGAGATGATGGGTACCCTGGACCTGATGCAGGTGAAAATGATGGTATTTTAAGACCTTATGATATTGGTGAAAATGATGGTATGCCTGAAATGGGTGATGGCGTTTTTGGAGGAGATGGTGATTATGTTCATAATTATGAAATCGTAAGAGATATAAATGGTGATGGCATAGAAGATTATCCTGATTTTGAAGTTAAAAATGCTAAAGCAGAAATACGTGTAGATTATGATCCAAATGATGATTTTAATTTAAGTCTTCAGACAGGAACTTCTTGGGTTAAAACTCAACAAGTAACCGCTACTTCTAGATACTTAACAGAGGGATGGAGATATAATTATTACCAAGTTCGCTCCAGATATAAAAACTGGTTTGCTCAAGGATATGTTAATTTTGGTAACTCTGGTACAACTCGTGGATATATGTTAGGTAATACTATTTCAGATGCATCTAAAAACTATGCCGGTCAAATTCAAAATAATTTCAATCTCTTTGAAGATTCTTTCTATAAAACTAAAATGGTCTGGGGTATCGATTATTTTAGAACTGAACCTGTAACATTTGGAACTATTTTAAATGATGGTCCTAATGGATATGATAATGATGGAGATAGTTATGCATTGCAATCCAATGGTATAGATGATAATGGAAATGGTGAAATAGATGAAATAGGTGAACCATATGCTTATGCTTTTAATGGTATAGATGATAATGGAAATGGACAAATAGATGAAAAAGGTGAAGGTGTTGATGAACCTGATGAGTTTGATGATGTTAATTCAAATGAGTTAGGTTTATATTTTCAATCTAAAACAAGTTTAACACCAAGTAAAAAACTAGAACTTGTACTTGCATCTAGACTAGATTATCATGAACAACTTGATGAAGGGCTACACTTTGGACCTAAAATTGGCTTGATGTACAATCCTAGTGATAAATACTCTTTTAGAATGACATATGGAAAAGCATATAATACGCCAACTACTAATACAATGCATTTTGATTTATATGCTGGAAAAATTTTAAATATTTTTGATCTTTTTCAAAAAGGAAACAAAAATGGTACTCCATATTTTCGTAATCAAGCAGATGATGTTACTACGCAAAATATTGGACAGCCATTTTATTGGGATTATAATACTGACAACCAGTTAGTACAAATGAATATTGGAACATATTTTGATAATGAAGAAAATTATATAGCTAATGGTGGTGATCCGTATAATGAACGGATTAATAATGCCCCCTTCTTTTTCAATATGAGTGGTATTGGCGGCGCTCCAACAGATTGGATACCCCTTGATACAAGTAAATACCTAGTTTATATTCCAGAAATTAATGGAGATGGTGTATTGTACTCACCTCTAGAATCAATAAACATACCAGATATCGATCCTATTGGCTCTGAAACAATTAGAACATTTGAACTAGGATTTAAAGGACGTGTTGGTTTAAAAACAATTATTACTGCTGATTATTATATTAGCCATTATACAAACTTTTTTAGTCCAGCAACAATTATTACTCCAAGTATTGTAAGTCGTAATGGACATACAAATGATGTTTTAAATAATGATATTGATGTTGATTTTGAGCAATTAACATTTGCTGGAATTATGCCATCAGATACCATAGGTTCATTTTATCCTTATAGTACTGCGTGGAATGGATTAGATGATGATGGTGATTGGGAAGATTGGGCAGCAATAGCTGGTTGGTTAGATGATGATGATGGTGATGGTAATCCAGCTGATAGAGGTGAATGGGGATTTACATATTTTGGAGCAGATGGTGAAATGCATTTTTTACATCCGCATGAAGTGGATGATTTTAATGGGACTTCAATCGGATCTTTTTGGTATGACGACCAAGGGAATGAATATAATACATATAATTTTAATTCTGTAGGTGTAGATGAATGGAGCTCAGTGACTGGTTTAAGTGAGGCAGAGTTAGTTCCATCAGCAATAAAAGATGGTGACGGAAATACATTATATATACCTGGACGATCATATTCACCACCTCATATCATTTTAAGCTCTTTAAACTATGGAAATGTGTGGACACAAGGATTAGATATGAGTTTTACACATTTTTTAACTGATAAAATAATTATTGATGGAAATTTTTCTTGGTATAATACCACTGATTTTTATAATGAACTCACAAAAAAGAAAGAGCCTATGAATGCCCCTAAGTTTAAGTGGAACTATAGCTTTAAATGGGATTCACCATATGGCCAAATTGGTGTTAATGTACGTCATGTAGATCAATTCCAATGGAATGATGGAATGTGGGCAGGTTCTATTGGTCCTTATGATCTTGTAGATATTAATTACAATTATAAAATTAATAAACATCTTACATTTAATATTACTGCAAAAAATATATTTAACGATTTACATAAAGAGATGATAGGTGGTGCAAAACTTGGCCGACAAATAGTATTTAGAATGTCATCTTCACTATAAGTTTAATTTAATATGCTAGATACTATATTATACTATGATCATAAACTGTTTATGTTTATCAATAATAATCTATCTAATGTTGTATTTGATTTCATCATGCCTTTATTTGATAATCCTAAAAAATGGCTTATCCCAATAATAGCTTTTTGGATTTTTAGCTCAGTTAAAGATAAAAAAAATAGATATAAATTATTACTAATGATACCACTTGTTGTTATACTAACAGATCAATTTGGTGCTTTTATAAAAAACTTAGAACTTCGCGATAGACCCTGGTATTTTTTTGATTCAGATAAAGTCAATCATTTAGGTGGTAATGGTGGAAAGCATAAGTCATTTCCTTCAAATCATGCTGCTAATTTATGTGCCTTGGCAACAGTACTGACCTATATATATTACAAACTTAGGTATATTTTTTGGTTTTTTGCAGTAATAATAATGTTCTCAAGAATATATATAGGAGTTCATTTCCCTTTAGATGTATTTGTAGGGATGTTAATCGGTTTAAGTTTTGGTCTATTATTAATTAATATATCTATTAATTGGGCAAGGTATCATCAGGAACTTTAAACCCTGGGAAATTCATATTTTTACCTTTATTTACCTTTATCTCTCCAAACTTATCTTCATATTTTTTAATATTATCTTGTAAAATCATAACTAATGATTTAGCATTTGATGGAGCCATAATCATTCTTGATTTAACCTTTGCTTTTGGCATGCCAGGCAGCATTCTAATAAAATCTAAAATAAATTCAGCAGGTGAATGACTAACCACAGAAAAGTTCACATATTCACCCTGACTTGAAGAGTCATCCAATTCAATTTGAATTTGATGAGTTTTTTTCTTTTTTTCTTCCATTAATTATTCCTTAACCCTCATTTTTCTTTTTGTTAAACTCTTGCCAATCCTCTTCAACACCGTCCCACTCTCTAAATTCTTCTTCATCTGTTACATTTTTGTCTACATTAATACTATCTTCATATCTTTCAAATTTTTCTGATTTATCTTCATATTCATTAGGATCTGTTTCATCTAAAAGTTCTCTACCTTCTTCATTTTTTCTTTCATCACCATATAAATCCTCATCAAAAAAATCTATATTCGATACAATACCCTGCATCATTAAATACTCAAGAAAACCTAAATATTTCTTTTGTTTTAAATTTGTAGCACAATTGGGACACTTTAATTTTTTTGCCAACATTTCTTCCTCCAAGGGGAATGCGCATGCTGGACATACTATTCCTTCAAAATCCATGATTTACTCCATATTATAACGAGGCAATATACAGGCAGGATTTAATTTAATCAAGATAAATTATTTATTATTTTTATAAATATATTTTAAAAGTGAAATCTCAGAATGATGTAGTACTTGACCTCTTCTTGACTTAATAATTTTACAAGTTTCAATAAATTTATCCAAATCAGTCAAATCATCTTCTCCCCATTTAAACGATTTTATCATCTTTTTTTGAAAACCACCACCAAAAATATTAGCTCCCACGCCAACATAAGTTCCTGTATTAAACATTGTAGATATTCCACTTTTAGAATAATCACCCATCATAATACCTATAAATTTCTTTTTAGTTTCTACATTAATATCACCTAGGGGAAAACGTACATTACCATAGTTATTTTTCAAATTACTATTATTTGTATTTGCACCTAAATTTACCCATTCACATATATATGAATGTCCTAAAAATCCATCATGCTGTTTATTGCTATAGCCTTGCATTATAGTATCTGTAATTTCACCTCCAACTTTACAAACTGGACCTAAAATAATATTACCTCTTAATTTAGTTCCAGGGTTAATTTTAGTATTAGGACCTATAAAAACAGGACCTTGAATTAGAGAGCCTATATCAATTTTACTTCCTTTTGTTATTATTATAGGGCCATTTGATGCATCAATGACTGTGCCTGGACCTATTAAAACATCCTTATCAATATAAACATATTCATCATTTTTTATTATAACAGATGAATGAATATCTCCTAGCTTTTGATTTGAATAATTTTTAAAATCAACTGTTATTTGTTCATAATTGAAATCAATACATTCCCATAGATATTTTATATACTTAATATCTATGATTGAAAAAACTTCTTTGCAGGAGTTACAAAATAATTTAAAATTTTCAAACGAAATATCTTCATTCAAATGAGATGAAACTAGTATATCTTGCTTTAAATAAGTTTTTCCATCTTTAATTTCTTCAAATATATTTTTTGACCAAATACTAGCAGCATTTAATAAAATACCCTTTGATATAATTTGAGGATTAACTTCATATCCTGGATATCTATGTTTGACTAAATCTTTTAATTCATCTCTAACTATTAATGTTAATGAATCATCTGAATTTAAATTTTTTATAATTCTTTCTAAATTTGTATAAGCTCCACATCGTAATTCAAAAACAGGATGTGTTAATGAAAATGGAGCTAATAATGAACTATTTTGATCTTCAAAAATTATATAGTTCATACGGTTTTTAATAATGATTTAATTTGACTGTATCCTTTTTCTAAAAAACTATTCTTTGAAATATTAAATTGTATATTATAAAAAAAATCAGAGAATTCTGAGCAAAATCCAACCTTATATTTTGAAGGCAACAAACTAATCAACTGTGAAATAGATAAATTAAACTCTGAATGCAAATCAACAACCATATCAAAAGAATTGCCACTTAATATTTTTTCAATTTCATCTATCGTAAATATATTTTCCTTTTCATTTTTTATAGGATAAGTAAGAATATTACCATAATTAAAATGTAGTAGCTGTCTATATTCATCAGGGATTAATAATACCAGGTTGATATCCTTAACTAAGTTTTCCCTTATTTTTCTAAAACTATATGCTGCGACTCTAAATGATGCTTCATCTACAGGAAAACATATTAAAATATTTTTCACATACATACCATTTGATGAAATTTTAAATGATGAATTTAATTTTCCTATTTTACCAGTTTTATAAAATAGGTGTATTTTTGCTTTTAATATTTGTAGTTTTAAACTCACTAAGAGGTATAATTTACAATTATAAATATTTATATTGATAACTAATTACAAAAATATGATATTAAAAAATATTATCTTTTCTTTATTTTTACTATTATTTTCTTTAGATATTATACTTAGTCAGAATTATCTTTGGCCAACTGAAGCAAGTAAGACAATAACCGGTGTTTTTGGTGATTATAGACCAAGAAGATATCATGCTGGTATTGATATTAGGACATATGGTATTAATGGAGAAAAAATTTATGCTATTGATGCTGGATATATTGAAAGAGTTCGTACAAGTTCTAGTGGATATGGAAAAGCTATTTATATCAGATTAAAAAATGGTGATCAAGTATTGTATGCTCATTTAAGTGATTTTTCTCCTTCCCTTAAAGAAACAGTTCAATCACTGCAAGAATTTCATAAAAAATATGAAATTGACCATGTTTTTGATCCTAATTCCTACCCTGTTAGAAGAGGTGAAGTTATTGGTTATACTGGTGATACTGGTAGTATTTCTGGACCACACTTACATTTTGAAATTAGAGATAAAAATGGAAAACCTAAAAATCCATTTCTTACAAATCTTAAAATAACAGATACATCATTACCCAAAGTAGATAAAATTGCATTTATTCCACTCCAAGATACAACAATCATAGATGGATATAATTTAACTCAATTCTATAATCTAAAAAAAATATCTATATGCAAAGATATGTTATCAGGGCAACGATTAAAATTCTATAATAAAATAGATTGCAAAGATAATAGTGGTATATGGGAAGAAGATGATAAAAATTATCAATTAGAAGATACCATATCAATTAATGGCTTATTTGGGATTGCAATAAATGCTTTTGATAAAGTTGATCTTCAACCATTTAATTATGGTATATATAATATTGAATTATCAATAGATGATAAAATTTTATATAATATACAATATGATAACTTTGATTTAGATGATGTCGGTTGGGAAAAAGGTGATAACTTTATACTATTTGAAAAAGATTATAGCATAAAGAAAACAACCAATAAAAATTTTACCCGATTATTTAATTCAAAACTAATTAATACACCAAACTTTATTCAGAATGATAGTTCTCAAATTATACTATCAAAAGGTAATCATGAATTTGAAATAGAAATTTCTGATTTCTATAATAATTATATTTGGGTAAAAGGAGTATTAACAAATAAACCTCACCCTCAAATTAAAAGTATTACACTAAATTCATCTAAATCTGGTATTAATTTAATTAATATCGATTCTAATGAAGAACTTGATCTTGAATTATTTTATACAACCGCTTTTCCTGATGAAAATGAAATACTCAAGCCATTAAAAGCTGAAAAGTTATCAAATGCACGCTATAGATTCCAAAATTTTAATGATTTTTTCCCAGTTGTTAAACTTATTGGAAAAAATAATAGCGGACAAAAAATCATTCCACAATATATCAATTTAAATAAAGAAAAACCTTTAAAAATTTTAGGAGATTTTGATTTACTCCATAATGAAAACGGTATTGTGATACAATTTAATGAAGAAAAATTTTCAGGACTCAATGCTAATCTAATTATTGAAAAAAAATCCACATCAGAATTTTATAAAATGACTAGAATTAATAAATGCTTGCTATCATCTGAAGTGATTCCACCATCAAAATTTAATCAAGTCAAATCAATTTCTATTATTTATAATTCAAATCCTGAAATAGTAAATCAATATGATATTAGTGGATTGGTTTTTTATCCAGGTAAATGCATTGATAATTGTAATGATTGTGATAATTGCAATCAAATTAAATGCAATGAAAATAATTATCATTCTTGTAATAAAAAAATAGGTAAGTCTCAATGCTGCAATTGGAATAAAGAAAAATTCAGCCACTATGACAAAAATTTAAATATTAAAATCCTTGGTGATAATACAACTTTTTATGATACTACATTTGTTCTAATTAAATCAGAAAAAGCACCTTCACCACAAAATGGTACATTTATAATAAACCCCGTATTTATTGGCCCTTCTTTAATACCTTTTAAAAATAAACTTAAAATTGAATTTTATTTATCTAAAAACCAAATATCTAAAAAAAATAATTCTATTTATTATTATAATTCCAAAAAAAATAAATGGATATTTATGAAATCAAAAATAGATACTTTAAAAAATACAATTTCTAGTGACATTTTATCCGGTGAAATTTTTGCTGTTATTAATGAGCAAAAATTGCCAACTATTACTTCATTAATTCCTGATGTTGGAGGAAGTTATAAACAACAATCATTTAGTAAAATTTCATTTAATGTTTCTGATGATTTATCAGGTATTTTAAATGAAAATAATGTTTCATTATTTATTGATAATGTCCCTATCATATTTGAATATAATAGCTACAGGAAAGAAGTTGTATTTGAATTAAAAAATCAACTTTCTTTAGGTGAACATCATTTATCATTAAGTGTTGTTGATAATGTAGGAAATAAACGTTCAAAAAATGGAATTTTTAAAATTATACCTTAATTATGGAACCAATTAAATTAATTATTGAAGCTAAAAATGCCCAATCGATGGCAAAGGCACCTTATAGTAATTACCCTGTAGGTGCAGCTCTTTTGACGAAAGATGATAAAATAGTTAAAGGATGTAATATTGAGTCTAAAGCATATCCAACTACTTTATGTGCAGAAAGAGTAGCAATTTTTTCTGCAATATCACAAGGGTATACAAATTTTAAAGCTTTGGCATTAATTACAATTGATGGAGCATATCCTTGTGGATCATGTAGACAAATTATATATGAATACACAGATAATATATCAATCTATATTGGTAATAATAAAACTGAAACAATTAAAAAAATATCTATAAATGATCTTCTACCTCATCCATTTGGAAAGTAATGAATAATACAATATTAATAGGAGTTTCTGGTGGTACTGGTTCAGGTAAAACTACTGTAGCAAGGAATATTGCGTCAGAATTCAAAAAAAATGAAGTAGTTTTAATTCAACTTGATTCATACTACAAAAAAATTAATCACCTAAGTTTCGATGAGAGATCTAAAACAAATTTTGATCATCCTAATGCTATTGATTTTGATTTATTAAAAAAAGATTTATATAATATAAAACAGGGTAACAGTATTGAAATACCCCAATATGATTTTAAAACTCATACAAGATTAGATAGCACTACAATTATTGATGCACACCATATAGTAATTGTTGAAGGAATTTTATCTTTATATGATCAAAAAATTAGAAATTTAATGGCAATTAAAATTTTTGTCGATACTGATGATGATATAAGAATTATTAGAAGATTAAAGAGAGATATAAATAAACGCAATCGTTCATTTGAATCAGTTAAAAATCAATACTATAATACAGTTAGACCAATGCATCAACAATTTGTAGAACCAACAAAAAAATATGCTGATATTATTATACCTGAAGGTGGTAAAAACCCTGTTGCGATTGATATTTTACGTACAAAAATTAAATCAATAATTAATGAAAGACAAAAAAAACTATGACTCTAACTCCTCAAAAATGTGGTTGGATTGAATTAATTTGTGGATCAATGTTTAGTGGAAAAACCGAAGAATTAATCAGACGACTAATTCGAGCTCAAATTGCTCAACAAAATGTGGCCATATTTAAACCAAAGCTAGATAATAGATATGATGAAGAATATATTACATCGCATAATCAAAGAAAAATAAAATCAATTTCAGTTGAAAATGTTGAAGAAATATTAAAATTTAAAAATAAAGCTGATGTATTTGGTATAGATGAGGCACAATTTTTTTCCAATTCAATAGTGTCCATTTGTAATATGTTAGCTAAAGATGGAAAAAGAATAATCGTTGCTGGTTTAGATAAAGATTATTTAGGCAAAGCTTTTGGTCCAATGCCTGAATTATTAATCCATGCTGAATATGTTACTAAAGTTTTAGCTATTTGCGTAAGATGTGGTGATCCTGCTAATTTCAGCCAAAGAATAACAACAGAAAAAAATCAAGTTGTTGTTGGAGAATTAGATAAATATGAAGCACGTTGTAGAAATTGTTTTAAACCTTAAATAAGGAGATTAAATGGAAAGATTAATCGGAGTATTTGGAATATTAGCAATACTTGGGATTGCATATTTATTATCTAACAATAAAAGTAAAATTGACTATAAATTAATTTTTTGGGGATTGTCTCTTCAATTATTTTTTGCAATTTTGATTCTCAAAGTTCCAGGAGGAAAAATTGTTTTTGATGTAATTGATTCAATCATAAAGAAAATTCTAGATTTTTCTGTTGAAGGAAGTAAATTTTTATTTGGGAATTTAGGTAATCAAAGTATGTTTGGACCTTGGGAACCAAATTTTCCAAATGATGGTACTTGGCCTGGTTTTGGTTTCCAATTTGCTTTTCTGGTATTACCAACAGTAATATTCTTTTCCAGTTTAATGTCAGTTTTATATCATATTGGTATAATGCAAAAAGTAGTTAAATTTGTAACAAAAATCATGCAAAAAACAATGGGTACTAGTGGAGCTGAAACATCAAGTATTTCAGCAAATATCTTTGTTGGACAAACAGAAGCTCCTTTAGTAATAAAACCATTTATTTCCAAAATGACCAAATCAGAATTAACAGCTATTATGACAGGTGGTTTTGCAACAGTAGCTGGTGGTGTTATGGCTGCTTACGTATTAATGCTAAGCAATGTAATCCCTGGGATTGCTGGTCATTTAATGGCAGCATCTATAATGAGTGCACCTGCAGCATTAGTAATAGCTAAAATAATTTATCCAGAAACATCCATACCTGAAACAAGTAAAAATAATATAGAATTATCTGAAGTTTCTGATGAAGGTAATTTCCTTGAAGCTCTTGGAAATGGTGCATCGGAAGGTATGAAGCTTGCTTTAAACATTGCTGCTATGTTAATAGCATTTCTATCTGTTATTGCGCTACTTAATTGGCTATTAAGTCTAATACCTTTTGGGAATACCATATTAACAATTGAACTAATATTAGGATATTGTTTTATGCCATTAGCTTTTTTAATGGGTGCACCGTGGTCAGAAGCACATATTCTAGGGAGTTTAATGGGTCAAAAATTAGTTTTAACTGAATTTATTGCTTATGGTAATTTAGCAGCAGTTAGCAATGAAATATCTGTAAGAACAGCTACCATTGGAGCTTATGCATTATGTGGGTTTGCTAATTTTGCATCAATTGGTATCCAATTAGGTGGAATAGGTGCTATTGCACCTGACAGGAAAAAAGATTTAGCTGAAACAGTAACAAAAGCTATGCTTGGTGGAGCTTTAGCATCTTGGATTACAGCCTGTATTGCTGGTATATTAATTTAATAAAGGATATAATATGAAGATTTTATTATTAGGCCCTCCAGGTGGGGGAAAAGGAACACAAGCTAAGTTTTTAATACAGAAGTATGATATCCCTCAAATTTCAACAGGTGATATGCTAAGAGAAAATATAAAAAATAATTCTAAACTTGGTATAGAAGCAAAAACATTTATGGATTCTGGCGAGCTCGTACCTGATGAATTAATTATTAATATGATGAAAATAAGGTTGAAAGAGGATGATTGTATTAATGGCTATATTTTAGATGGTTTCCCCAGGACACTATCTCAAGCAAAAGGTCTAGATATACTATTGGAAAATCTCAATCAAAATCTTGATCATGTTATTGTAATCAATGTTGATGACCAAATTATAATTAAAAGAATGAGTGGTAGAAGAATTCATCCTGGATCAGGTCGAACCTATCATACAATATTCAATCCACCAAAAATTGAAAATAAAGATGATGTAACAGGTGAAGATTTAATTATTAGACCAGATGATCAAGAAGATACTGTTAAAAAC
>MDSZ01077495.1_pt1 | contig 14142 bp, 16 predicted proteins | sample 811201 | NCBI WGS metagenome assembly MDSZ01 (sample SAMN05326647, study PRJNA326480) | marine metagenome | isolation source: seawater | place: Indian Ocean: North | collected 2010
GAAGAAGTACAGCCTCAAGAAGAAGTACAACCTCAAGAAGAAGTACAGCCTCAAGAAGAAGTACAACCTCAAGAAGAAGTACAGCCTCAAGAAGAAGTACAGCCTCAAGAAGAAGTACAGCCTCAAGAAGAAGCTAACGATAATGAGTTGCCATTAGAGGTAAACAAAATAATATTTACTGAAAACAATCCAAAGAAAGCACTTATAATAGGTATAAATTATGACAATGATTCTTTTGAAGGTGATGATTTGAATGGTTGTGAAAATGATATGAATCGATTATCAGAATGGATTAAAGGCAAATGCCACTTTAAGGATGACGATATCACAAAGCTAGATAGCAAAACAGCCACTAAAGAGAACATGATTGATGAATTAAAAAAATTGGTTGAGTTTGCAACAGTAAATCCAAAAAGTGAATTGTGGTTAAGCTATTCTGGTCACGGTTCTCATTATTTTTCTGTATCTGAGTCGGATTATCAAGATGAAATTCTTTGTCCAGCTGATTATAGCACAGCAGGTTACATTTCTGATAATTGGTTAAGAAAGGAGTTTGTTAATAAATTACCATATGATTGTAAATTGTTTGTTATTATGGATTGTTGTCATTCTGGTTCTAATATGGACTTACCATATTGTTTAGAAGATGGAATAGTAAATAAACGATCATTTGAAGATGACATAAATCCAGCCGCGAAGGTTATAAAAATGAGTGGGTGTTTAGATGCTCAAGTTAGTATGGATTATTATAATTCACAAATGAGAGAGTTTCAAGGTGCTTTCACAAATTCATTTGTTCAATCTTACAGTGATGATATAGTGCTTACTTACTTAGATAATTTAAATACATATTTAAAATCAAATAATTTTAAACAAATATCTGAATTGGCATTGTCCGACCCATCTTTATGGGCTTGGAAAATATGTTAATCTGAATCATTATTTTTTGATTTTTCTAAAATTTTTAATAAATATTTTTTTGCTTTATTAGCATCACCTATCATTGCATAATATTCATATTTATCATATATTGTTTTATTATCCATATTATGATCGATTATTTTTAATGCATCTAATTTAATATTTTTTCTAATAAAAGGTCTGTAAAAAAACGCAGAAGATAGAATAATCCAACAAGCAATTATTAGTTTATTAAACATATAAACTAATAATATATATATATTTAAATTATTTTATACTTAACAAAAGAAGTCTGGCATTAAATCTTTTTCTCTAATATTCGGATTAACTCTATATTTTTCTACATCAATTCCAACTGATGCACATACTTCATCATCAATAAAATTATTTCCATTGCATTTAAGTGGGTTACTTGCAAGTATGTGTTTCGCTGCATCTCCCATAATATCTGCCTTTCTTGAAATGTTCATCATTTCTTCTCCACCTAACAGGTTTTTAACAGGAGCAGTGTTAATAGTAGTTCTTGGCCATAATGTATTTACACCTATTTTTGGACATTCTTTGTTCCAATATTTTGCCATTAATGACATATTGAATTTTGACATACTATAATAAAAATGATCTGTCCACCACTCATCTTTATATAACATTTTTAATGGTGGTGCAATAATTAAAATATGTCCTTTGTAATTATTTTCCATATATTTAATAAATTGTTGTCCAAATATGTAAGTACCTAATATGTTTACAGATGTCATTAAATCAACCTCTTTTGCAGTTTGATTGATTGTATTATTTAAACATAATGCACTAGCGTTTAATATCACACCATCTATTTTGTTATATATGTCTAACGTTTCATTAAATGCGTGTTCAATTTCTTTAATGTTTCTTACATCACATTTTACTGCAGTGCAATTATTTTTTCTTGTTAAGTTACATATTTCTTCAGCTGCTGAAAATATAGTTCCTTCTAATTTTGGATGTTTTGCTACTGTTTTTCCAGTAATTGTAACATTTGCCCCTTGTATTGCCAATTTTTTTGCAATATTGAATCCTATTCCTCTAGATGCACCAGCAACAATAAATGTTTTATTCTTTAAAGGAGTTAAATCCGGAGTTATTGTTTTATTCTTTCTAACTGATTTTAATACATATACGAAATCGTTTTTCATAAATATTATTAATATAATATTAATAATGTTTTTAAGTCTGTTTTTGTTGAAATTTTTGAATGCATTGCCATAACTTTGCTGATTCTGCCATATTAAATACCCCACGTCTTTGCGCTAAATTTAAAAAAGCAACCATTACATTTAATGCAACATTTTCTGAGGTTATTTCAATGTTAGTAAGATTTTGTTCCTGATAAGCTATATCCTCATTTTTAGCTTGGGTATTTGTTTCACTAGAGTTTTCACTCATTAATAATATATATTGTATTTTTTTATATATATTATTTAATAAAAATTAAATGCCTGTAGATCCAAATCCTCCTTCACCACGTTCAGTTGTTGACAATTGATCTTCGCTAACTATTTTTACAATAAAAGGTTTGAGAGTCGGATGGCAAATTTGTACCAGACGACTATGTTTTTCAATTTTATATTCTTGCTGAAACGAACGAAATGCAGCAATAAGTGATCCTCTATAACCAGAATCAATGATACCAACTTGATTCGCTAACATTAGAGGTGTTTTGGAAATACTAGAACGAGGATAAATTTGAAATCCAATACATTTATCGTTTTCAATCATACACGCTTTAATATTTAGATCAACAAATAGCGGTTTCCAAATATTATCAGCATGATGATAATTATTAAATGTTTGATCATTGGGAATAAATAAATCAAACCCCGAATCTGGAGTGGAACTTGCCATTACCATAGCATTATGTGATTCTACTTTATTTTTATATAATGATAATAATTCATCATTATCTATAGCAATAAGTAATGTAGGATAACTCATTACATTAGTAATAAATATAATCTTTATTATTGTTTTGATTTATATTCTTTCCAACTAATTTGTTTTGGCTCTACAAATTTTATTTCATTTGCACGATTTTTCTTTTCTAGATTTTGCTCGTTTTTCAAAGCACTGTCAATATATATTTCTTTCAAAATTTTACCAACTTCAACAGATCCTTCGTGTTGATCTATAACACCATTTTCGATTTTTTTTAGAACAGTTAATAATAAACTCATTAAATCGTAATTTATTTCATCTTTTACTACTTTAATAAATATATCATAATAATTATTGTATAAAAAAGGCGTTTTTGTACCACATAATTGAAGAAAGTTATTATAGTCGTTTATATATAATTCTTTGTTGTCAACTTTTAATTGTTTTATAATATCTATACAAATACGTATTTGATCACTGTGACGTTTTTTTCTTAACAAATCAGTATTATTATGACAATCCGCTTCATTCAACATTTTTTGTAGCATTTTTTTCTCATTATGATTCATAATGTTATACAATAATAGTGATATATTTTTATGTGATTTATTTATATAAAATAAATGGATAATAATTCAGAAATAACAAAACAGATAAATATACTTCAGCCATCTATAAATGTTGTTAATACGATTACCATAATTTTAATTGTAAGTATTGTGGTTTTCTTAATATTAAAATATGTTTATATTAAATCAAATTGGGATACTTTAAAATGTCAAGACGGTTTACATTTAGTAGCCCCATTTTTTATGAAGGATTCACAAAAAACAGTACAAGAGTGTACCGTAAAGCAAATAGAAGATGCAGTTGATGATAAATTAGTTCCATATAACTTAAAAATGGATCAAATCGATGTAAATATTCAAAATATAAATTCAGGAATTGATAATATTCAAAATCAACATAATGATTATTCAATAAAAACAAATAATGATATAAGTAATTTAGAAAAATCTACAACAACAAATACAGAATATATCAAAAATGCAATGGAAAAAGTTATTTCTAGTATTATGATAAATACACAAGTGAATAAGGGTGTTTTAAATTCTGTGCAAACACTTAACGATAGTACAATATCAAATATTGTAGATAAATATAATTCAGTAATTAAAAAAATAAATAAATAGACACTATTTATATAATGGAAAATAACAATATTATAACATATGGTAGTATTAATAAATATAACACCATTTCTTGCATTTTATTTTTACTAATTTTTATATTTATAATATTCAATAATTATGCTGATATTGTAAAAAAAATTAATAGAGGAACTAATAGACAATATTTTGATTATAGAGGAATCATATTTGGAGATGGAAACTTTCTAGAAGAATGGTATGATAGACTTGCTGCAACCGTTTTTCATAACAAAGTATCTCCATTAAATGACAATATAAATTCAGCTATTGCAAAAACGCAAAAATTATCAAAAAGAGCTGGCACAATTGATACAGATTTAACCAAAAATTCAGTTTCTACTACACTGAATTTATTATATAATCAAGAAAAAAATGAGAACTTGTATAATGAATTTAAAAGAACAATTGATACAATAAAACAAAAAAACAAAGAAAATAATAATCAAATTGCTGAGATAAAAAAAGAATATTCAGATAAAATTAAAACGTATGTGAAAGCTTTAGTAAAAAGTTTAGATGTTGTTAAATATCATATTAATATTTCAATGGTAACGCCTTCATTAAAACAATTAGTAGCACCTTTGGTTAAATACTATAAAGCACTAGAACAAGGATTAACTTCTGACGATAACGTTTCATTTATTAAAACATATTATAAAGATTATGATGAAACAAAAGTAAAACCATTGGAGACGAAAGTAGAAAAAATACAAGAATTAACAGGACAAACCGAAGTTTTAGATAAAAAGATACAAGAATATAAAAGTGCTTTAACATAAAATTAAATCTATTTAATATGTATATTATGCAAAAAAAAACGCAATTACTTATTTTAGCAATCATTTTGTTTGTTTTATTGTTAATTACATCAGTGTACTCTTGTTGTTCGTTTGAACCTTATTCGTTCTCAAGCCCTTTTACTAATAACACATTGGTTGAAGGGAACACACCTATGGAAAGTAAAACAAGCTTATCAAGCGCATTTATTACAAACACTGAACAATCAGTAAATAACGAATCTGAAGAAGAAAAAGGTAAAAAGGTTGAAGGATTTGAAGGATTAAAGCCATCTTTATATTCCGAAGAAAAAGAAATAGATTCATTTAGCAAAACTAAAGGTAGCATAGCCTGCATTGGAGATTCATCTGGACTACATAATTCACTTGGTGCATTATGTTTATCAGAACAACAAAAGAATCTTTTATCAACACGCGGAGGCAATGCCAAGAGTGGTGAAGCCGCTATTGGTGGTCAATAATTATATAATTACTATTATTATATAATTATTTTTATGTTTATTTAGTGTTTAATTTAAGCAGATGATGGAGCTTGCTTAATGAAGTGATGCTTCATATAACGCTGAAGGTTGAAGTAGGTAAGCTCATCGTTCTTTCCAATTTGAAGGAGCTTGGATAGAGGAGCATCAGGATGAATCTTTCTTCCATTCTCCTTGTCTTGAAGACTCTTGCTGCGAATGTAAGCGTTGATCTCCTTGCTAACCTCAGTTCTAGCCATCTCAGAACCAATGGCCTTACCCAAGAAGGTAGCAAGCTCATCACTGATTCTGGTAGGCTTGACAAATCCAGATGGCTGTCTAGTACCAGAGTTGCGGTTTCTTCTCTTGTTAGAAGACTTTTGAGCATTCTTCAATTCTCTTGTTACAGTCTTCTCAAGAGTCTTGAAGTCGCTCTTAAGAGTTGTTAGCAAGTTAGTAAGTTGCTGCAACTTACCACTGTATTCAAGGAGCTTCATTGAAACAGAAGATCCAGAAGACTCAGCAGCAGCAGGCTCAGCAGCAGAAGTTTCAGGCTCAACGGGTTGAGACTTTTCCTTCTTAGAACGGGACTTAGTAGAAGACTCTACAACAACATTTTCAACAGGGGCGGAAGCTTTTTCAGACTTGGTAGTACGAACCATTTCTATACTATACTATAGTGTGATTGTTTAAGTAGTTTATTTAAAATATATTTATTTTAGCTGGATATGTGCTTTAAGATTAATTATTTATTAAAAAAAAACGAAATAATTAATTAAATTTCTACGGATTCATATAACCAAGGTAAACTTCCACGTGCTTGCGGTGATACAATAGTGAGAGCAGATAACACGTGCATTGCACCTAATTGTTTAAATTCATTATTAATTCCTGTATAAATAATATTTTCCATAATGGTTAATGATGCATTTTTCATTATTTCAACATTTTCAACATTTTCTCTAATTCTTATATTAATGTTCTCTAAACCATCTTGAAATGGATTAAAATAAGGGCAAATTCTTCTTTTAGTTGTAGATGGAATATTTGCTCTAAAATTCCATATATCCCAAATACATCTAATAAATGTCATATATTCTCCTCCACTTAAATTTTTGAACCAGCTAGAAGATGTATAATTACCTAAAGCATCAATTTCATAAAATAATTCTTCAATTCTTGAATCGATTGGTTTTCTTCTTGAAGTTTTTATTTTTTCTATAGCAACATCTCTTGTAGTTGTTTCTTTTATGATCACTTTTGCAGGCAAGACATATTTATTTAATTTTGATATTATAGAAGCTTTTTTGAGAACATTGAAACCAATTATGCTTCTATTATATGGATTTTTTACATTACCTGGCTTTTTTATCATAATCATAATTGAATTAATATCAAAGCCCCAAATAAAATTTTTTTCGTCTTTATAACTGAAAAAATCGAAATAGTTTATATTATTTAATGGTTCTAATGTATAAAAATCAGTATCGTTTAAACATAACTTTCTGTCCATAAGACCAGGTCCTTTCATATCTTTCGTCATTTTCACTAAATACATTCTCAAAATTGATTGAATTTTTATTATATTCTTTATTCTACAAAAAAATTCAGAAATTCTCTCAATTAATACCTTTTTGGTACCGGATATTTTTAATTTGTTTGCTTTGGAAATTTCCTTTAACTCGGGTATTTTATATTTTGCTAAATTAACATTATTATCATAATACTCTTTATAGGTTAATATTTTTGCATTATTTGTCATTTTAGATAACACTTGCATTATTTTATTATTTATATTATATTTATATAAGTTTTTGTGTTATAGCATTTTCGACTTTAGTGATAAAATTCATAAAACCTACGAAAATACTAGCATTTCTCGCCATTTTATTGTTATATATTTATAAAAATTGAATTAAAGAAATGAACCTATTATATACATCATAATTACAGGTCTCTTATATTATGTCTGAATTAGTTGCATCTCCCACTCACCTTAATGTTACCGATTGGAATCCTACAGAAATTACTTTAAAACCTTACAAAAAGAACAAGAGTAATGCTGGAGGTACTGTTAGTATCTTTAGCAGTCAAATAAACAAACTATTGCGTATTGAAACTCCCCTTATGATGACTTGGGGGATTGCTGATTATGTTGATTCAGCCACCGGCGAATCCGATGGAAAGTTTACTATGACATTGAATTTCCCTGGCGTTGAATATAAAACAGAAAATACGGATATTTTGTTAGAAAAATTAAAGAGTTTTGAAGATAATATTCTTGACCTTGGTGTTGAGAATTCTGAAGGATGGTTTGGAAAAAAGAAGTCGAAAGAAGTATTAGCAGATTCGTTTAGTTCTATTATTAAATATCCTAAAAATGACAGACCACCATCTCTGCGTGTTAAAGTACCTTGTTATGAAGGTAAATGGGGAGATGTATCTTTGTTTGATTATTCTTCACAAGAAAGATTGTATCCGTGCGAAGATGATTCATTAACACCGCCTGATTTTGTACCAAAGTTGAGTCAAATTGCTTGTGTTATTCAATGTAGTGGACTCTGGTTTGTTGGAGGAAGATGGGGTGTTAAGTGGGTCTTGAATCAAGCGGTTGTTAAGAAGAGAAATGGTTCTGGATTTCAAAATGATGTGTGTCACATCAAATTATCAGAAACAGATAAGAAGATTATGGATAGTATTCAAGTATCTGAAGAAGATGATGATTCTACTTCAGCACCAGTAGTTTCAACTGAAGCAGCTGATAGTGATGAAGAAGTTGTTGAAAAACCAGTTGAAGTAAAGAAAAAGAAGGTAGTAAAGAAAAAGGTCGCATCAGCAGAATAAAAAATATAAATTAAAAACATTATATAATAAAATTATTATTTTATAATGATAGTTGGATGTTCACTATTATATCCGATTTTTTTGATATATCAAAAATATTGTGATTGTTAATTTTTGCAATACCTTTTTTTTTGAATATAAACTTTTGATTCTTTTCTAATTTGAGTTTCTTTCGTTGAATAGTATATTCTTTATTATTAATCTCAAAACGTATATTATCACAATCCCATATATCTGTTATATTGTATTCTAAATACACAAAAATATTATTGAATTCATCTATATGCATATTGTTAGGTAAAATTGGAATATTTTTAATGCATATCTCAGAATCATTATAATCATATATTAACTCGTGATGCCACAATGGTATAATAAAATTCTTATCATTTTTTTTTAATTTGAATACATTGTTCTCGAACAAGTCATTTAAATTAGGTTTAATAGTTATATACTCTATATTAGAACGAACCTCGTTTGCTTTCTTTGTTAGTATATTTACGATCGTAATCGGTATATTGAGAACATTATTATTATTAACAAAGTCATCCAATTTTAATATTTGATCACTATTTAATTTTTCAATTATTTTAATAAACGCGCTTTCACAAATATTTTCTATATTTTTTATTATATTTACATATATTTTTTCTTTTGTTTTTGATCCATTTAATAATGTATAATTATCTAAAAAATAGAAGAATATATCTTTCATTACTTCATTTTTTTCTATGGTGTTATTATGATTGTCTAAAATAAAATTATATGCTTCTGTCAGTTCTATAAATTTATTACAATTACTATCACTATTTTTATCGGGATGATATAATAATGCTTTTTTCTTGTAAATTTTTTTGATATTATCTAGATTAACATTTTTAATACTTTTAATATTTAATATTTTACAGGCAGTTGTTTCATTCATTCGTTATTTTATCTGCTATATATAATAGTATATTTTCTATATGATAAATTGGTCTATAATTATTATTATAATATAATAATATCTCATTACATTTATTTAATATATCTGAAATGTTCTCATCTTTGATATAATTACTATCTATAAAATAATATATTATATACCATATACATTCAGCAGTGTCTAAATTATATATGAAAATTTCATATATAGACTCTCTTAACTTTAAAAAATTTATATTTTTTAATTCTTCAATAATATTATCACAAACAACATTAAAAATATCCGCAGGAATATTATTGATATTTAAATTGTAAAATGATTTCAATTCCTTTGTATTTGTTATATCAGACATATCTATTTTATTAAATATAGCATCAAAGTTGGATATATTGTTTTTATTTAAATTATTAATTTGCTTTTTAAATTCATACAATTTGTCATTACCATTATTCATAATAAAGTTACTTAATTGTTTATTTTTTAAACTTATATTCTTATAATCCGATCTACACGGTCTTTTAACATTGATAATTTGAAATGAATTCAAAATATTATTTGGTATGAAGCTTATGTTCTCGGTAATAATAATAAAATAAATTTTTATTAGTGAGTTAATATTTGAATAATGTTGAATATAACTATAGAAAATTTCTAACAGTTCATTATGTATATAATGAAAATTTTTACATATAATGAATCCGAATTTATCATTTTTTATTGATATTATATCAATAATTTGATAAAATATTTCGTGCCATAAAATTTTTGAATAACATCCTAATAATGACATATCTACTTCATAATGAACATCACTTATATGAAAATTATAATTCTGTTTTTCCGTATATACAGAAATTTTTTTCTCATATTTTAAATTTGTATTACTGAATTGTTTTATATAATTTAATACTTGACTATATTTACCAGTTCCACAAGGACCGTAAAATATAATATTTAATTTTTCTTCTGGAATTTTAATTTCACTATGTAAATTGTACAAATCAATTGCATTTATATAATCTTCAAAAGAACTTTCATAGTATTTCATTATAAATAAGTAAATAATTATTTATTTATATCAATAATATTTCTATTTATTATTTTTTATATCCATTAGTTCTACTGTTTCATATAACAATCTACCAGTTAATGTATATAATAAAATTATAATAAAAATTGTGTAAATAGTAACATTTTTCTTTACTTCCATTGAGCTGTTTTCAGATAAGAAATTTAAGGCCCCTAATAATCCGAGTATAAACAATACAATAATAGATACAATCAATCCTTTTATATTATTTATTCTTCTTTTTGTACTTTTTGAAAATTTGATTGCTTCAAAAATAGAATCCTTTTTAAATTCAGAACGCTTAATTAATAACAATAATAAAGATAATAGTACTCCTATATTTGGTATCGCATATAATACATAATATGGTATCTTTTCATCTTTTTTAAAAGAAGTTATGATAAATGTCACAAACAAAACCACGCCAGATGCAATAATCAGTCTACCATCATCTCGCTTAAATGTATATAAAATTGTTCCTAAAACCATTAAAAATAACAATATTAAAGTTCCAAATCCACTAAATAATATATTTGCTACTAATGATATAAGTGGAATATTTTTTGTGAACTCGTTAATATTATTTATGTTTATATTGAAAGTTTCTGTGTTATTTTTTAACTCCAATAATACTTTGAACCCACTTAATAAAATAAATGCAAATAAAATGATAAATATTATGCTTTCCGTCTTATTTATGAAAAAAAATACAAAAAGTATTATATAAAATATAATAAAAATCACATACAAAAAAAAGTCGTATTCTAACTCCATATTTATATTATAATAAGAAATTATGTTTCAATTGTAACGCTATATGTTTCGTTCAACCAATTAATTAAAACTTCTTCTTTACAATACGTGAATCCTTCTTTAAATTTCTTTAAATTAAAAAATTGTGGTTGCTTCATAGTCTTTGTTTTGTAATACACATAAGGTCCAAATTTTCCTTTTCTTATAGAAATATTTTCATTAATACTTCTCAATATATTTGATGACTCGTTTTTATTTAAAAATTTTTCAATCTCTTCGAATGTTATATTACTAATATTTTTTTTTAATGATGCTAGTGTTTTCTTATTATCACCCCATTCTGCATATAACCCATACATACCTGTTTTTACATATAAATCCATATTATCGTATTTACCCATATATTTATCTTTATCTTCCAATAATTCACTTAGTTTATAACCCCCTTCTTTTAATTTATCTAAATCTATTTTAATGTCTTTTTTTATATTTTTATATTCATATTTTCCATCAGATTGTAGTTCTCTGATTGTTGCACCATATTTACTAAACAAAAATTCATTTTTATCATCTAACTTATAAACCTCTTTTGATAAATTTTTTAAAGGCTTTGATAATTCCTTAATTTTGTTCTCACAATTTTTACAAACACTTGTCCAATCGTCCAAAGTTTCATTTAAAATATTATCTAAATCATTTTCCATATTCTTGGTATAATCATATGAAAATAATTCTTCAAAGTATTTCATTAGAAAAATAATTACTAGTTCACCTATTGGTTGGAGAACAAGCTTATTATTTTCATTACCAAATGTTTTTTGAACTTTATTTTTACTTATTTTATCGTTTTCTAATATGTAATCAATAGAATCAATAGTAGTTCCTTCAATATTCATTTTTTTAACATAACCTCGTTGTTGTATAGTTTCAATAAATGTTGAAAACGTTGATGGTCTGCCTATTTCTAATTCTTCTAGTTTCTTTATTAAATTACTTTCATTGTAATGTGAGTGTTTTGTGTGAATAATCACTGTACTTTTAATTTTATTATAATTAATTTGTGATTTTTGTTTTGCAATTGTATTCAAATATAACAATGTATTACTATTTTGATTTTGATTTTCAGTTATATCTTCTTCTTTGTTCTTTATTTTTTTCCAACCTAAAAAAACAGGTATTTCAATTGTGTTTTTATACTTCAATTCATCAGGAGCACTTATTTCACAGTCAACAACTTTGTATTTAGCTTCGGACATAACACTTTCAATTGTGTTTGTCCATATCAATCTATATAAACTATTGAGTTTTGCGTCTCTACTTATAGAAGATGTATTAATATCTGAAACACGAATAGCTTCGTGAGGATCCTTATTATCTTTTTTTTCTACCTTTTCTGTGTTTCCAATATATTCTTTTCCATGTCTTTCTTTAACAAATTGAGTGCTTTTGTTAATAAATTCTTTTGAGTATTTCTTATTATCTGTTCTCATATACGTTATTAATCCATCTTGATAAAGAGTTTGACATAATTTCATTGTATTTGTAGGAGAATTATTAAGAAGTTGACTAGACACTTGTAATAATTTGGACGTGTTAAATGGATCTGGAGGAGGTTTATTTATTTCCCGTGGAGAACTTATTTTTAATTCATGTTTAAAATTGATACTTTTTTTTAAAAAACTTTTCACGTCATCTTCATTATCTAACTCTTTTGATAAATGGAATTCTATATTTTTTGAAAAGAACCAACCACTTATTTTATGCTTACTTTCATCAAGATTTTCTTTCTTTTTTAAAAAATTATCATATACTAATCTTAAAGCGGGTGTTTGACATCTTCCTGCGGATAAACTATTATCTTTATTGTTATAAGCATACTTCCATAACAATGGTGATATTTTATATCCAACAATTACATCGAGAACTTGTCTAGCTTTTTGTGAATCTACAAGCTTTTCATTTATAATTTTTGGCGATTGGATAGATTTTTGAATAGCATCTTTAGTTATTTCATTAAATGTTATTCTTTTAGTAGTTTTGACTGGCAACTCGAATATTTCACAAATATGCCACGCAATTGCTTCTCCTTCCCGGTCATCATCAGTAGCCAATATAACATTTTCTTTAGGATATTGTTTTATTATTGATGTCATAAAATGAATATGAGATACTTTCTCTTCTATGTTTTTAAATTTTATATCATACTTTTTATAGCTTTCTAATTCACGTAAATGTCCTTTTGATGCTATACATTTATACTGAGAACCTAAATAATTTTCTATTTTTGCACACTTTGAAGGAGACTCTACTATTATTAAGTATATAGACGATTCTTTATTAAACACATTTTTTACAAATTTTTTAGGTCTATACGTTTTATTATTCTTCATTGTATTATTATAAATATATGCTTTTATATAAATTATGAATTTAAATAAAATAATGAAATAATTGTCTTAATTCAATATATAATTATGTATATTAAATGTATTTTATTATTAATAATAACAGTAGTACAGTCATTAAAAATTATTAATTGTAAACCAGGTGGATTGTATGGTTTTTATATGCTAGGTGTATCAAAATATATGAAAGAACATTATAGTTTTAAAGATTCGGTTTTTTATGGTGCTAGTGCTGGTGCTTGGAATTCGCTTTATTTAACGTTAAAAAAAGATGATAAAAAATTCTTAGATTATATGGAAAATATAGAAGTATCCAATATTAAAAATATGTTTTCTATTGAAGAAATTTTAAAGAAATTTATATTAGATAATTATAAATATAGTGATTTTGAAATAGATAAAATAAATATTTGTGTTGGGATTATTAATAATTATAAAATTCAAAAAAAAATATTTACAGATTTTGATAGTTTAGAAGATGTATTAGATTGCTGTATTGCGAGCTCTCATATACCATATATAACTAATAATAAACCTTTCTTTTTATATAAGAATGAATCGTGCATTGATGGTGGATTTTTCAGTGATCCACTTCCAGAAAATACACATTCAGATTTAATACTATCACCTGAAATATGGAATGCTACACATATTAATCATTTCAGTAAAATAAAAACATTGGATATAAAAAGATTAATAAAAGAAGGATATGAAGATTCTTATAGAAATAGGAATGAATTGTCGAAGAGATTATTATAAATGAGACTTAAAAGAAAGATAATAAATAAAATGGAGAGAAAGAGTGTGCGAATGGAGAAAGTTTAAATGGAATTAAAATCGAAATC
>MDSZ01109382.1_pt1 | contig 14142 bp, 16 predicted proteins | sample 811201 | NCBI WGS metagenome assembly MDSZ01 (sample SAMN05326647, study PRJNA326480) | marine metagenome | isolation source: seawater | place: Indian Ocean: North | collected 2010
ACTCGGCATACTGCCATGCGTATAAAGCATCTTCATTTTTAGCACCCCACTCCATATTTGTAATAAATCCTTCCTGGGGAACCTCTTTGATAACGGCAGATATGAATTTGCCTCCATTATCTGTTAGACCTTTTTCATGGCGTGGGAATACAGAACCACCTTGAAGAACTCCGGCTATAATAGCTTTCATACGTCCATCTGAGCCACCCTTCATTGGAACCATTTCTACGTCTTTGTCAGGATCAATACCATTTTCAATTAAGATTTGACGTTGGATCCAGGTGTTACGACCTCCGAGTCCTCCACCTGATACCTTGCCTCCTTTAAGATCTTCAAAAGTATCGATGCCTTTGCCAACGCCCATTATCCACCATTCTTTATCTCGATAAACACTTAGCAATTTTAGAGGAACACCACTTGCTGCTGCTGAGCCGAATAAAACATCAACATCAGAGTGAGCAATGTCTAAACTACCTCCAATTAAACCTGGAAAGTAAGTATCAGTCAGGAAAAACTCAATTTCATTGATGCCTCCGTTCTCAAAAAAGCCTTTAAACTGAGCTAATCTCCAAGACCACTGTGCTGCATAATTTGGGTTCCAATCAGCCATACGAATTTTGTTAACGCTAGATTGAACCGCTGCAGCATCCATAGCAAATGCTCCTTTAAACGGAAGAGCAGAAGCGCCAATTGCCATTCCTAATGCCCCCAAAGCTCCAGAAAGTAAAACTTCTCTTCTGGGTAATAAGATTTTTGTTTTTTGTTTTCTTAGTGCCATTTTTTTTCTCCCATATGGATTTTTAAATTTAATACACTCTATATATGGTTCACGTTTCGCCACGGAGCCACGTATGCTTCTAACCATCTTGTAAAATTTATTAGTGACAGTGACATCACAATAAGTAGTAACAAAACAGCGAAGGTCATGGCGGTATTAAATGTATCCGCGGATCTTTGAATGAGGTACCCTAAGCCATTCGAACCACCAAACAACTCTGCAATAACAACCCCAATCAACCCTCTTCCGATACCCTGTTGGATACCTGAAATTATAAATGGTAATGTGTAAGGTAAAACAACCTTAACATATAATTGTCTTCTATTAGCCCCAAAAACGCGAGCGGCAGCTAACAACGACTTTTCGGTTGTTTTAACACCAGCCCAAGCATTAATCATAATTGGGAAAACTGCCGATATAACTATTATCGTAACTTGCATTTTAGTTGTAAATCCTAGGAATAAGATAAACAACGGTACAAGTGCAATTCTTGGCAATGATGCTAATGCCCACACGTAGGGGCTTAAAATGGATTCTATATATTTATTTCCGCCCATTAATAACCCGCCAGGAATGCCAATCAAGCATGCGATGCCAAGCCCAATCATTAAATTATTAAAGCTATGCAAGAAGTGATCTAATATGCTCCCTGAAAATACAGCTCCTTCAGGGGCGCGTGTAGTCAAGCCAACCCACAATTCTGCAAACATATCAGATGCTTTTGGCAAAAATAATGGATTGATATCACCATAAACTGTTAATATTTCCCACAAAATGAAAAAAGTAATGAGATTTATTGATACAACTACTATACCTCGTGTACGTCGCCAAACCTCTTTAAGAGTCCAGCCCACATCTTGAATTCGATTTGGATCATCTGTATCAAATTGCTGGAGGGGCTTATTTTTTGTATCCGCCATTTTTACTCTCCTCTATTGGTTTGTGAGGCCTCATCTTTAACTAAATTCCATATATGATCTCGAAGCTCTGCATATTCTTTTGACGTTTTGACTTCTGAATTACTCATTCGTGGTCGCGGAAAAGTTACATTAACAACTTCCTTTATTTTTCCAGGCCTATAAGAAATAACAATAACTCTATCTCCCAGCAAAATTGCCTCATCTATGGAGTGTGTAATGAAAACACAAGTTTGCCCTGTCTCCATAACAATCCGCTCCATTTCTGCCTGCATTGCCTCTCTTGTCATTGCGTCAATCGCTGCGAAAGGCTCATCAGCAAGAAGTATATCAGGATGTGTAATTAAGGCCCGTGCTATGCCAACCCTTTGTTTCATTCCTCCGGATAGCTCGTATGGATAAGATTTCTCAAAACCAGTTAAATCGACTAAATGAAGACAGTCACGCACACGTTTATTCTTTTCATCTTCTGAAAGTCCCAGGTTCTGAAATTCAAATGGCATTCTCACATTCGACTCGACTGTTCGCCAGGGAAGTAGAGCATAATCCTGAAATACCATCGCCCTGTCTGGGCCAGGTCCAGTAACCGTTTTACCACGAACTTCAACGGTTCCTGATACAGGGTGAATCAAGCCTGAGACCGCATTTATAAAACTTGTCTTTCCACACCCTGAAGGGCCAACAAGAACAACAAATTCTCCTTTTTTCACTTTCAGGCTAATATCAGTTAGTGCGATTAGCTTTTTTCTCTCACGATGTAAATCATAAGATATTGTCATATTCTTAGACTCAATTATTGTTGTCATCTCTTAACCTGCTAAAAATTCCACCAAAATACTGACCACATCTTTGCAATCGTTTGCATAATAATGAGGTCTTATTAAATTCTTGTCAACATGGAAATAAGTTAGAATGAGTCAAAAATTAGTCTTAAACCAAGAATTAAAATTGTAAGATAAACGATTATAAAAAAAATCTTATCTGATAAAATGTTATTAATTTTTCTTCCTACCCAAACTCCTAAGAAGGCTACTGGTGTCATATATAAAGTTAAAATGAATAACTGTTTTTCAAAGAGACCTAAGTAAAGGTAAGGAAAAATTTTAACAATATTTGTTATACCAAAAAATATAGCTACAGTTCCCATAAAGGCTTGTCGAGTAAGTTGCTGAGGTAAGAGGTAAGCTGCAACAGGAGGGAGACCAGAATGAATTAAGAAACTTGAAAATCCTGCTAGAGAACCAAGGAAAAAGCCAATAAAAGGAGGAAGTATTTTTGAAGGGGCGGAAGATAGTTTGTTTTTGATGCCGTCAATAAATAAGGCAATTGAAAGAATGCCAACAACTAATTTTATAAAATTATCTGAAATAATACTGACAGCGAAATAAGCAATTAGTAAACCTAGAGAAACTCCGGGTAAAAGAACTTTTAAACTCGCCCAGTTGATATTATTTTTATAAAGCCAAATACTGATGGGGTCTGTAATGACTAAAATTGGCAATAAAAAAGCCGCTGCTTGTATAGGTGGTAATACTTGGGCAGCTAGCAATACTCCAGCGAGACCAGCTCCACCTCCAACTCCTCCTCTTGACATGCCCATAATTAAAGATGAGATGGATAGGACTAACAGGAGATTAAATGAATTTTCATACAATTATGAGCCTAACTTACTTAAACAATAAATTTCTTGCATTTAAACTACAAATTTTATTTTTATCTATGTCAGAAATAGAAGAGTTTAAAATCCAATCGACTCCTCTTTTACTATCATTATAGGGATAATCAACCGCAAATATAATTTTATTAATTCCTATTTCCATTATACTTGCATTCAAAGCTGTATCTGAAAAATTACCACTGGTAGTTATGTAAAAATTATTAATAAAAATATCCTTGAAATCAATTTTATCTATGTTTGGCGCACCTCTTTCTGCGAAAGAAGTATGAATTCTCCAAAGGAGAAAAGGGATACCTTCGCCCATATGCCCTAAAATTATTTTTAACTTAGGGAAATGGCTGAAAATTCCAGATAATATTAGTCTAATGGCTGTTGTTGCAGCTTCGAATGTAAAACCCCAGCCAGCAGTCAAAATCATAGGGTGGGTTTGAGCGTATTTTTTATAATAGGTATCAATAACATTTTTGTGAGGAAAACCAGGATGAATGTATATAGGTACGTCTAGTTTTTGTGCTCTCTCAAAAATTGGCCAGAAGAATTCTTCATCAATAAACTGCCCATTTGGCATTCCATGAAGCATGCCTCCGCAGAAATTTAGATTTGATACTGATCTTTCTAGTTCATCGGCAGCTTGAATAGGGATTTGTGTTGGTAAGCTTGCAAAACCCCTAAAACGTTGAGGGAATATTTGAATGCATTTATAGAGATTATTATTAACTTCTTGAGCAGTTTTTAACGCGATCTTTGTTTCAAGGTTTTGGACACTCGGATGATTATGAGAAAGTATTTGGATATCAATGCCAGAATCATTCATATGATTAATTCTGTTTTGACCAATATCCAATAGCTTTTTTTCTAAAGAGTTTGGTTTTGTGTTTTCAAATTTTTCTTTATAAAGAATTTGATCTATATAGTGCTCTTCAATTGCAATAATTTCTTTTTTTTTCATAATCATTATTTAATATGGATAATTACGCGTTTATTTCTTTTGCCTTTGTTTTCGATTTTTTGTACTTCGGCTTTTCCAATTTCGATAGAATTTTTAACATGAGTGCCTCCACAAGGCTGATAATCTAAATTATTTCCAATTTTAATCATTCTAATTTTACCTGAACCTTTTGGGGGGGATACGGACATTGTTTTAATAAGGTGGGGGTTTTCTTCAAGGTCTTTTTCTGTAATCCATGAAGATTCAATTTCATGTTTTTCATCTATTTTTTCTTGGAGGATTTTTGATAGTAAATCCTTGTTTGGTTTTTCTGCAATATCAAAGTCCAACCTTCCTTTGCCATCGTTAACAGAACCACCAGTTACTGGAGCATTCACTATCGAACATAATATATGAAGACATGAATGGGTTTTCATTAGATTATATCTTCTTTCCCAATCAATTTTACACTTTACTGTATAATTTGTTTTTAATCCTGTCACACGATCAAGGATATGTAGAATATTATTATTTTCTCTTATTGTATTTGTGACTCTATACTTTTCATTGTTAATGATTAAATAACCGGTATCTCCTAATTGCCCTCCACCCTCTGCATAAAAAATTGTTTGATTTAGCTTCACTGAATTTTGTCCAATGGCTTGGATAACAGCCTCACATTCATTCTTATAGGCATCATTTTTGAATAGTTCTATTGTCATCACATATGATTTCAAGATGATATTTTAATGAAAGTTTACTTTCAAAAAAGAAAAAAAACAAATAAATGGCATAATTGTTGCTTTTATTAAAAAGGAAAAAAATTTAATTTCCAACCGTTTAAAATTAGCATCATTGTTTTCTCCTTAAAACTACCCCGATTTTTCGGGGTTTTTTTTTAATTTTTTAAATGAAACTTAATTTTTTTTGTCAATTATTTGACTTATTTTGATAAACAAAAAGTTTTTAAAAAAAAGTTTTTCAGGAAAAGTTTTAAAAAATTTTGATTCTATTGTTTTTTACCCTCCCGCTAGGATACAAGGATTTTACTTTACTATATTATGTTGCATAAATACAACAATCATACAATATATTGTGTTTTTATTGATTCTTTATTGTTGTGCTAAGCCTATATATGGTATTTGCATAGCACAGACCTTTTATGGTCTTTGTTATAAACGATAATTGGAGGTTACACATGATTGACAAGGCAAAAGGCACTATTGGTGGCCTAACAGACTTAGGTCTGGCACTACTAGCCTTAGCAATTGTTCTAACATTGCTCGTTGGGGCTGGCAACATGGCTTTTTTTGGTGGTGTTGTTGGTAACATTACAGCTTTGGTTGCAGAACTAGGAAGTTCTGGTCTACCAGGCTTAGTTGCAGTTGGTATCATTCTTTGGCTTTTTCAAAGATAGGTATTAATTAAGCCCTACTAACAGGGACTGTTTAATATGAATGAAAATATTAACAAAAGAATAAAATCCTTTAGCTCGTTCTTACTGGAATTAGTCAAAGCTGGAATTCTTATTGTTGGTATTATTGTCCTGGTTTTTCTTCTTCTCGGAGATGGATCGGGACCATATGTTAAATCAGTCATTAATAATATCGGGGAATTAATAACTATAGTAACTAGTGAAACGATTATTGGTATTGCTTTATTAGTTATTGCTTGGTTTGTAATTACCCGTATGAAAAAATAGTCTTCTGTTATTAAAAATTAAAAACTATTTATGATAGTTTAAATATAAATTGGGGTGGCAAGTTAATTGTCACCCCTTTTTATAATTCCTTGAAGTTTTGTAACTAGGTGTATAATTATGAAAAATAAATGGAATAAAAATGCTTTAAGCTATGGGACTGACAGTAAAAAAATCGATGATCCTTGGAACAAAAATGCTATGAAATATGGACTTGAAGAATCAAAACCAGTCAATAAAAGTGAATTAACAAAAAATACTCCTCAAAACAATCACTGGAATAAAACTGCATTAGACTATGGTATTAATGAAGAAGAATTTCCCATAGATTCATGGAATAAAAATGCTAAAGAGTACAAATAATTAGAGTCATTTTTGAACTTTTGACACATTAGAAGGTTTTTCTATATCCCTTAATCGACCTGATAATAATCTAAGCAGTCCTCGTAAAATCGGGTTTGCATCTTTAAGTAGCTTCTCATATTCTTCTTTATCAACAGCGACTATTGAGCATGGCGTCATGCATTTTGCGCTGGCCATCCTTAATTGGTCTTCAATAACTCCCATCTCTCCAAAGATTTCATTTGATCCAACATAGAAATTAGGTTCTGTAGAATCATTGCTTGGGAGAAAAATACCAATCTCCCCACCAAGTAACAAAAATAGTCGACCAGGTTGATCGCCAGCTCTAAATATATATTCACCTTCTTTACATTCCATTTTTTCCATAGTTATTTTTACTAGATCTTAAATGTCTGCCCTTCTCTAGCTAAGAAGATATTATTATTAGTTAATTTCATTTCTAGTTGAAGCATTTCTTGATCTTCTCTGTAAGGACTATGATGGCAAATTGCTAATGTTGAAGCTCCTGAGTTTTCCAAAAAATTTGAGCCCTGTTCTATTGATGAATGCCCCCAGCCTTTTCTCATTTTAAGCTCTTCGTCTGTGAACATTCCATCCCAAATAACCAATTTAGAATCTTTTGCTGCCATAAGAAGGTCATCTGCGGTATCATTATCGTACTCATGGTCAAGAAAATAACAAAAATGACCTTCATTTGTTTGAAATCTATATCCTGCAGCGCCACCAGGATGTCTTAAATTTACACTAGTTATTTCACAGCTAGACTTTATTAATTTTGATGCTTCTGAGAACTCAAGATATTGAATATGTTTTAAGTTATCAATCAACTCTATAGGAAAATAATGTGGGCTAAAGCAGCTTCCTAATATTCTTTTCAATTCTTGTTTAGATACAAGGGCACTAGAAAAATAAATTGGTGTGTCTGGGGAAAGCAAATCTCTACAAAAAGGCAATCCCTGAATATGGTCAAAGTGGAAATGACTAAATAAAATTAACACAGGGGCATCTTTTCTAATTTGAATTGCTTTAAAGCCAGTTCCTGCATCCAAAACTATTTGAAAATCATTATGAATTATTTCTGTACAAGAAGTATTGCCTCCAAACTTTGTAAACTCATTGCCTGGAGTAGCTGTTGATCCGCGTACACCATAAAATTTAACGTCCATTTTTTTGACCTTTTTAGTTAAAAAGAAAATTGACTTTCACATTATTAATAGCATAAAGAAATTTATTTTAACAAGTTTTCAATATTAAAAATATTTATCACCAAATGCTTAATTAATGTTATTAAGCATATTTTTATTAACTTAAATCTTTTTATCTAAATTATTGATTCAAGATATTTCAATCGATCGGGTATTTGGCCAATATCTGATTGAGAAATACCAGCAAACGACATTCTTAGAAAACTTTTTTGGTTATTTCCAAAAAAACTTCCAGGTACAGAAATTATTCCACATTTTTTTGCAAGTAGTTCTGCAACTTTTATATCGCTGTGGTTATCAAAAGGATGTTTAACATATGCAAAAAAACCTCCTCTTGATTTTATTATCCAGTTAGAATGATTTTGCAATGTTTCCTCAAAATATATTCCCTTTCTTCCAATCTCTTGAGATTTTTTTGTTAGAAAATTAATTAAATTAGGTAAAAATTTTGCAACAGCAATTTGAGCGGGTCTTGGAGCACAAATTTGGATATTATCCATAACTTTTGAAATTTGCTTTAAAATATCAACATCAGCAGTAATTGCTCCCAGACGATGTCCAGGGATACAACAAGATTTAGAGAAACTATATAATTGTATTAAATTATTACTCCAGTCATTTATTTTAAAAAGGGAATGAGGAGTATCATTTTTAGGGTGAATGAAATCTCTATACGTTTCGTCAAGAATAAAAAATAAACCGTATTTCTTACATAATGAGAGCAATTTGTTTAATCTATTACTATCAAATACAGTGCCAGTTGGATTATTAGGGCTTACCAAACAAATTGCTTTACTTTTTTTATTTATATTAGTTTTAATGTTTTCTATACTGAAATTAAAATTTTGTTGAGGATTTAAGTCAAAATAACGTGTTTTGATGCCTAACATCTGCAATGTTAAATCATGGGAAAAGTAACCAGGGTTAGGTAATAGAATTTCATCGCCACTGCGGGCGATGGCTAACATGCAAGCTATAAAAGCTTGATTGCAACCTGAAGTTATTAGTGTTTGATCCCATTTAATCTGGCTAGAATATTTAATATTTAAGTGATCTGAATAATTTTCTCTTAAGACTTTCTCTCCTTCTATTTCTCCATAAGCGAGTAAGTTTTTATTGGAAGCTGCATTAATAAAGTATTCCATTAAATTTTCATGAGGAGCGTAGGATGGAACGGCCAATGATAAGTCAATTAATGGGCCAAATTTTTCATTATAGTTTTTTGACCATGACATTGCAAGTGGAATAGGTGGCTCAATTAAATTCAAAACATTTGGGTTGAAAGACTTCATTTTTTATTTAAATTCATGCCTAATTTGAATAGTATTTTCCCCAAGATCAGGGACTTTTCCAAAGTTTGTTTTTTCTCCATTTATTACAGCTCCTGGGGAAAGTAGTTTAATCTTTCCTTCTGATGTTTTAATTTCAACAAATATACTCTGAGGGTGTTTGGTTAAGTCTTCTATAGAGCTAAGTTTACCAAAAGCAACTTGAGCTTTTGTCAATCTATCAATTATTTCAGATCTTTCAAATCTTTGGAAAAATGAATTAATAATTTTATCAAGCTTGATACGATTTTTTACACGATTTGAGTTATTTTCAAATTTTTCATCATGTGCCATTTCAGGGTTTTCTAAAACATCTGAACATAATCTCAGCCATTCTCTTTCATTTTGAATTGAAATTAATATTAGCTCATCTTTTTGACATTTATACACTCCATATGGGGCAATAGTAGCGTGATGTAAGCCAGCTCTAGAAATTTTTCTTTTTCCATAAAAGTTTTGAAGATAAGGTACATTCATCCAATCAGCTAGTGAATGGAATAAAGACACTTCGATGCCTCGACCCTTCCCAGTTTTTTGGCGATTGATTAGTGCTTGAAGGATTGCCTGGAATGACGTCATTCCCGCAGCAATATCACATACCGAAACCCCCACTCTTCCTGGTTCCTGTTTTGATCCATTAATATTCGCTAGACCACTTTCAGCTTGGATGAGGAGATCATAAGCTTTCATATCTTTATATTCTCCAGTTTGTCCATATCCACTGATATCGCATGTTATTAGAGATGGATATTTTTTCCTTAAATCAGAGCTACAAATACCTAACCTTTGAGTAGCACCTGGCATTAAATTTTGAATAAAAATATCTGATTTAGAGATAATATTTTTTAGTAAGTTTAAATCATTTTTGTCTTTTAAATTTAAGCATGCAGATTCTTTCCCATGATTTAGCCAGACAAAATAAGCACTTAAACCCTTAACATCATGATCATAATTTCTGGCAAAATCACCTTCAGGTCTTTCAATTTTTATAACTCTTGCTCCGGCCTGAGCCAATTTTCCTGAAGCATATGGCGCTGCAACTGCCTGCTCAATTGTTACTACTAAAATATCTTCTAAGTCTTTGTTCATAAAATCATCTTTATTTTAGGTTAAAAGTTTTATACGCCTGCAGGATTATCTACATTGTGACCTAATTCTTTTAAATCAGAATAACGATCACCAATTCGATGATGAGGTCTCCCACCATTTGATCCTCCAAAAGCAGCAATTAATTCGTCATCTGCAGGTGCATCAGAAATAGAAAATTGAACAGTTAGATAATGAGACCTTCTTCCCGTATCATTTTTATCCATAAGAGGTATTTGAATTTGTGAATTGGCAGGTCCTCTAGTATTTGTAAAGCCTAGGTAACTTTTTGCTTTTACAGCATCTCGGTAAAAATTTCCATAATGTAATGTGTGAATTAATGCAGAGGATAGCTCGATTTCACAATTAAGACCTGACATGCAGGCTTTACCATAAGCCTCAATATTTTCACCACCACCTGCCAGTGAAACCATTCTTTCAGTTAATTCTTTACCAAGTATTGGGCCGAAAGCTTTTATTTCTGGTTTCAAGTCTTCAACAAATCCGCGACCTGACCAGGGGTTTTTGACCACCGCTGCCACACCAAATAATTGAAGAGGTGAATTAGCATCTTTCCCTCCTTCAATTAATATTTCCTCCTGAAATGTAACAATTTTTCTAATTTGAAGCTGCATTGAATTAATCCTTTACTTAAGTTTTTGAGTTAAACCTGATGTTTCATCTCCCATATATATGGCAAAATTATCATGATTTGATTCTTCTATATACCTTTTAAGCATAATTACTAAGGCTTCGTCCTTGATTTTATCCCATGGAATTTCTAAAAAGTTAATATATTTTAAGCCATAAGGAGCAACTGAATTAATTTTGCTTCGATAATAAATACAAACTTTATCTAATTTTTTGTCCTCATATACAGAATAAATAAAATCTAATTTACCTTTAAAACCAATAGAATTGTATTTTTTCAATAAATTCGAAGTGCTAGCTTTCTCATTGTTCTCGCCAATACATGGAAGTGTTAAATCTTTGGTTTTTTTATCTTCGTGAAATAAAATTGATTTATTGTTTTCAAAAATTACTCCAATGATCGTTTGGGTGCTTTTAGTGATAACGTTTACAAGAGAATTTTCGGTATTTAGGGAAAAATAATTTCCTTGAAAATAACCTAATGGAAAGCCTTCTTCATCTCCAAAATTCTTAACTTCTCCAATCAAAATTAAGTGATCGCCTGCAAAAATATGATTATAATTTTTACACTCAAACCAAGCTATAGAGTTTTTAATTAAAGGAGAATTAAATTTTCCTAGATCCCAATCAATACCTTTAAATTTAGACTTGGATGGTGAAGCAAAAGTATTAGAAATTTCCTTTTGATTTTCATTGAGTATATTCACTGCAAAAAAATCAGAATTTTTAAATAAATCTAAACTTTCATTAAAGTCGCCTATGCATATCAAAATCAGTGGGGGGGCTAAAGAGACTGAAGTAAAAGAGTTAGCTGTAAAGCCTCTTGGATTTTGATTATTGTCTAGAGTCGTAACAATAGTGATACCAGTTGTAAATTTACCTAAAGCTTTTCTGAATTGATTAGTATCGATTTTCATCCATTCTGTCCTAAATTTTTAATTTTTATCAATTTAAACTTATCAATATTTAATGAAGATTTGCATTTTCATTAAGAAATTTAATTATAATTTTATTCACTTTTTCATGAGATTCTATAAGTGCCATATGACGCATACCCCTAAGAATAATAGTTTGAGAGTTATCAATTTGCTTACAAATTTCTTTGGACATTTCAGGCGAATTACCATAATCCTCATCACCCGTTAAAATTAATGTAGGGCAGTTAATATTTAATTTTTTTTCAACTAATTCATCGACTCCATCAACAAGGAGTTGGTAAATTTTTGGATAAACATCTTTTCGATTGGCTAAGACCCATTTACGAATTAAATTCATGACATTTATATTTTGGGACCGGAAATCTTTTGTAAACCATCTTTCTAAAGCATCATCGACAGTCGCAGAAGGGCCATATTTTTTAGTTTGGTCGACTCTTTTTTGCACCGCTTCTTTGGCTTTTGGGCTTCTTTTATGGGCAGAATTGAAAATTCCCAGAGCCCATAAATAATCTGTATGTTCAATAGCAAATTTTCGAGCTATCATACCGCCGAGAGAAAAACCCAGTAATGCTGTTTTATTAATTTTTAAAAAATCCAAAATCTCTTTTATTTGATTTGAATAAAGTTCTAAATCAACTTTTCCTTTGGGTATTTTGCTTTCACCATGACCATAAAGGTCATACGAAATTACAGAAAAAAATTTTGAAAGTTCTTTAGTCTGCCATTCCCACATATTTTTATTAAGACCTAAACCATGAACTAGCAATACGTAAGGACCAGCAAAAGATATCTGTTTGACTGAAGTTCCATTAAAAAACATTGTTTTCATAATTAACTCACCGGTTTATAGGCTACAACCTCAATTTCAACTTTTACATCAACCAGTAAATCGTTAACAACCGCCGATCTTGTGGGTGGGTTGATTGGGAAATATTTACTAAAAACCTTATTAAATCCAGGAAAATATTTTTTATCAGTTAGCCAAACCATAGCTTTAACGACGTCTTCTAATCCGCATTCAGCAATGGATAAAGTTGATTTTATTTCCTCAATAACAGCAACTGTTTGTTCTTCAATTGTACCTGATGTCATTACTTCTCCATTTTTAAAAGGGACTTGCCCTGTTAAAAATATAAAATCCCCTGCTCTGATCGCTCTTGATAAAGAGAGTTTTCTTCCTCCAATAACTACTGGATCACCAATTATTTTTTTATTGCGCATTATTTTAACTCCTAAGTAGTACTAATAATCAATATAACTCTTTTGTTATTTGACGGGGAATAAAAAACATGTTGAATATAATATTTAACAATAAATTTGATATCAAAGGTGATTAAACTATGCGTGAACTTGCACATTATAAGATGTTTATCAATGGTCAGTGGCTAGATAGTGAAAATAATAAAAGATTTGAAAGCACAAATCCTTCTACGGGAGAACCTTGGGCATCAATACCTGAGGCTTCAGCAAATGATGTTGATAAGACAGTTAAATGTGCTTACGAAGCTTTTTCTGCTGGTGAATGGTCTAAAATAACTCCAACTCAGAGAGGCAAATATCTCAGAAAATTAGGAGAACTTCTTTCTGAGAAATCAGAGGAATTGGGTAAAATAGAATCCATTGATACTGGTAAATTACTTAAAGAGACACGTTGGCAAGCAAAATATATAGCTGAATATTTCCACTATTATGCTGGATTGGCAGATAAAATTGAAGGATCGACATTACCTATTGATAAGCCAGATATGTATGCTTTTAATGTTAGAGAACCTCTTGGAGTTGTTGCAGCTATTGTGCCCTGGAATTCACAATTATTTTTAGTTGCAGTTAAAATTGGACCGGCGTTAGCTGCAGGGAATACAGTTGTTTTGAAGGCGTCGGAACATGCTTCTGCTGCCATGCTTGAATTTGGTAAAGTGGTTCAAGAAGCTGGTTTTCCTCCAGGTGTGGTAAATATTATTTCTGGACATGGTGAACCTTGCGGGAAAACGTTAACAACACATCCTCTAGTTCATCGAATAAGCTTTACAGGAGGACCTTCCACAGCCAGGCATGTCATCAGAAACTCTGCCGAAAACTTTGCTGAAGTTTCTCTTGAGTTGGGAGGAAAATCCCCATTTATAGTTTTTGATGATGCAAATATAGAAAGTGCGGTAAACGGTTCTATAGCCGGTATTTTCGGAGCAAGCGGACAAAGTTGTGTTGCAGGTTCAAGAGTATATTTGCAAGAAACAATCGCAGATCAATTTCTTGAAAAAATGATTGATTTGGCATCATCAATTAAAATTGGAGACCCTGTTTTGGATGAGACACAAATGGGACCACTAGCAACGCCTGGTCAATTAAGCTTAATTGAAAATGAGGTTTCTAAAGCAAAAAAACAGGGCGCTAAAATCTTGCATGGTGGCAAAAGACCGACAGTAAATAATAATGGATGGTTTTATGAACCCACAATTGTTGATTGTAATGATCAAAAGTTGAAAATTGTGGATACTGAATTATTTGGACCTGTTCTAAGCGTTTTAAGGTTTAAAACAGAAGAAGAAGCTATTCAATTAGCAAATGACACTA
>MDSZ01052730.1_pt1 | contig 14137 bp, 12 predicted proteins | sample 811201 | NCBI WGS metagenome assembly MDSZ01 (sample SAMN05326647, study PRJNA326480) | marine metagenome | isolation source: seawater | place: Indian Ocean: North | collected 2010
TGTGAGCTTGCTGATGCCGAAATCCCTAGATTTTGCTACCATGAGAAGCTCTCTATCGCCGGAAATTGTAGAATGTGTCTTGTAGAAATTGAAAAATCTCCTAAACCTGTCGCCTCATGCGCAATGCCAATAAGTGATGGAATGGTCATCAAAACTAATACTGAGTTTGTTGAGAAAGCAAGAAAAGGAGTAATGGAATTTTTATTGGCCAATCATCCTTTAGATTGTCCTGTATGTGATCAAGGTGGAGAATGTGATTTACAAGATCAATCACTTTATTACGGAGTTGATAAGTCAAGATTTAAAGAAAATAAGAGAAAAGTTGAAGATAAATATATGGGACCTCTCATTAAAACACAAATGACACGATGTATACATTGCACAAGATGCGTTAGGTTTGTGGAAGAAGTAGCAGGCATTGAAGAACTAGGAGCTATTGGAAGAGGTGAAAATATGGAGATTACAACATATCTTGAAAAATCTATGCAATCTGAATTATCTGCAAATGTTATTGATCTTTGTCCTGTCGGTGCACTGACCTCTAAACCCTACGCTTTTGAAGCTAGACCTTGGGAGTTAAAAAAAACAGAAAGTGTGGATATATCAGATGCAGTAGGTTCAAATATAAGAGTAGATAGTTATGGATGGGAAGTAAAAAGAATTTTGCCAAGATTAAACGAAGATATTAACGAAGAGTGGATATCTGATAAAGCCAGATTTTCTTGTGACGGTCTTTTAAAACAAAGGTTAGATACGCCCTATAAAAAAGAGAGAGAAAAATTTGTCAAGATAAGCTGGGATGAAGCAATGGATATAATACATGATAAAATTAAGGTAACAGAGCCGTCAGCAATAGCAGGGCATGTTGGCGACTTGGTAGGATATGAAAGTACTTTTGGATTTTTGAAATTATTTAATAAACTGAATTCTGTAAATTTGGAATTTAGAGAAAAAGATTATTATATAAATTCTTCACAAAGATTAAATTACTTATTCAATACTTCAATCAAGAACATCGAAGAGTCTGATTGTATAATTTTAATAGGCACCAACCCTAGAACAGAAGCAACAATGATTAACGCAAGAATAAGAAAAGCATTTTTAAAAAATAAAACCAAAATTTATTCTTTTGGAGATCCTGGTGATTTGACTTACGAGTATGAAATAATTTCTGAAAATACAAATGACTTAAAAAATTTTATTGAGAATAAAAATAAATTATCAAATATAATTAAATCATCACGAAAACCAATGGTGATATTTGGAGAGTCATTTTTAGAGCTCAAATCAGCAAAATATTTTTACGAAGGAATAAAAAAATTCCTATTAGAAAATAATTTCATAGGTTCAGAGTGGAATGCATTAAATGTAATTTTTAAAAATGCTAGTTCAGTTGCAGCGATAGATTTAATAGCATCTAGGCCAGAATATAAAAATTATAATTTTTTTAAAGATTTAAAAGATCATAAATATCAAATTATTTACTTATTAGGTTCTGATAATTTAGAATTTAAAAAGACAGATGAATTTGTTATTTATCATGGCAGTCATGGCGATAAAGGAGCTGAGAAAGCTGATTTAATTTTACCATCAGCATCTTTTACTGAACAAAATAATCTTTTTATTAATATTGAGGGTAGAGTACAAGAATGTAAAAAAGCTACATACCCACCTGGCGGTGCAAAATCGGATCTTGAAATATATAACCTAATAACGAAAAAATTATACGAAGAGAAACTTTTTACAAGCGAATTCAATTTAAGAGAGTTATCTTTAAAAAACCTAAAAGATTTTTCTGTGATAGATGATCTTCCAGATACAAATATTAAGAGTGTAAAGTATGACAAGGGAACATTTAGTGAAGAAAAAATTTTTGTAAATAAAATTGATTATTATTTCTCTAATGCAATATCCAGAGCATCAAAAACTATGGCAGAGTGTAAAAGGTTAAGAAATTTTTCTAATGGTAAATCAAATGGTATAAAAAATGATTGATACAATTTTAATTTTATTAAATGAATCATCTAAAATTTTATTTCTTTTAATTCCAGTTCTAATCTCAGTTGCGATGATAGTTTGGCTTGATAGAAGAGTCTGGGGACTTGTCCAAAAAAGAAAAGGACCTAATGTTGTTGGACCATTTGGTTTATTACAGACTATTGCAGATGCATTAAAATATATATTTAAAGAAATAATTATCCCCGCGAGTGCAAATAAGACAATTTTTATACTTGCTCCAATTGTAACTATGACTCTTGCTTTAGTAGCGTGGGCAGTTATACCTTTTAGTGAAGATTTACTGATTGCAGATATAAATGTTGGAATTCTTTATTTGTTTGCGATCTCATCATTAGGAGTATATGGAATAATAATGGGTGGTTGGGCCTCTAATTCTAAATACCCTTTTTTAGGGGCAATTAGATCTGCAGCCCAGATGGTATCTTATGAAGTATCGATTGGAATTATAATAATCAATGTTCTTCTTTGTGTAGGGTCTTTAAATTTAAAAGATATAGTTCTGGCTCAACAAAATCTATGGTTTATAGTGCCATTATTTCCAATGTTTGTAATTTACTTTATTTCTGCGTTAGCAGAGACAAATAGACCGCCTTTTGACCTGCCTGAAGCTGAAGCCGAGCTTGTTGCAGGATATCAGACTGAATATTCTGGAATGATGTACGCCATGTTCTGGTTAGGAGAGTATGCCAACATACTTTTGATGTGTGCTTTGGGCTCAATTCTATTTTTAGGAGGGTGGTTGCCAATCTTTGATATTTATCCTCTAAATCTTATTCCAGGTCCATTTTGGATGATAACTAAAATACTTTTCCTATTTTTTTTATTTGCAATTTTAAAAGCGATTGTGCCGCGATATAGATATGATCAATTAATGAGATTAGGGTGGAAAATTTTTCTTCCATTCTCACTTGTTTACGTAGTTTTGACTGCAAGCTTTTTATTTTACTTTGAGCTTCTACCAACAAGAGTTATAGAATGAAATTAAATAGATTTTTTAAAACAATTTTTCTAACAGAGTTTGTATCTGGTTTTTTCATTGCCATAAAAGAAATTTTTAAACCAAAAAAAACAATTAACTATCCTTTTGAAAAAGGGGCCATAAGCCCAAGATTTAGGGGAGAGCACGCTTTAAGAAGATATCCAAACGGTGAGGAGAGATGTATAGCATGCAAACTTTGCGAGGCTATATGTCCCGCTCAAGCTATTACAATCGAGTCAGAGGAAAAAAAAGACGGCAGCAGAAAAACTACGCGTTATGATATTGATATGTTAAAGTGTATTTACTGCGGATTATGCCAAGAGTCTTGTCCAGTAGATGCAATAGTTCAAGGACCAAATTTTGAATTTGCGACTGAGACAAGAGAGGAGCTTTATTACAACAAACAAAAATTATTAGACAATGGTGATAGATGGGAAAGTGTCCTATCAAAGAATTTAAAACTTGATAAACCGTATAGGTAGATGATAGCACACGCTTTCTTTTTTTATTTTTTTTCTGCAATAGCAATTTTTTCCGCTTTAATGGTGATCGCTTCAAGAAGCACTGTAAATTCAGTTTTTTTTTTAATTCTGGATTTTATTTCAGTTGGTTGCCTTTTTATCATGGTGGGTGCAGAATTTTTAGGAATGATAATGCTAATTGTCTACGTTGGTGCAGTTGCTGTCCTCTTTTTATTCGTTGTAATGATGTTGAATGTTGCTGAGCAGAAACAATCTTGGTTTATGGGCCAAAAATCAACACACATCCCATCAGGATTGATTGTTAGTGTGTTAATTTTGGCAGAATTGATTGTTATAACAGGCGGATGGAAATATCGTGATAATATTGTAGCAAAATCTTCAGATCTTAAAATAGATAATACAATTACTAATACCCATCAACTCGGAAACGTAATGTACACTGATTACATATTATATTTTCAATTATCTGGAGTAATACTTTTACTATCAATGATCGGAGCAATAGTTTTGACTTATCGAAAAAGAGAAAATGCAAAAAAACAAAGTTATTTAACTCAAATTTCAAGAGAAAGATCATCCTCTATAGAGTTAAAAGATGTTGAGTTCGACAAAGGAGTAAAAATAAATGATTGAAATTGGTCTAGGTCACTACTTGACGCTTGGGGCAGTCATATTTTTCTTGGGTGTTATTGGAATATTTTTAAATAGAAAAAATATTATAGTTATTTTGATGTCAGTCGAGCTTATATTGTTGGCGGTAAATATAAATCTTATATCTTTTTCAATTTTTTCAGGAGACATATTAGGTCAGATATTTACAATGTTGATATTAACTGTGGCAGCAGCCGAGGCAGCAATTGGTTTGGCAATAATCGTAATTTTTTATAGAAACAGGGGCTCAATTAGAGTTGAAGACATTCACGGATTAAAAGGATGATTGAATACGCAGTAATTTTCCTGCCTCTCGCTGGTGCGATTTTAAGTTATTTTGGTAAAAATCTTGGAAATAGTTTTTCCCAAATAATCTCATCTCTATTTGTTTTAATATCAGCCTTTTTATCATTATTAATATTTTATAACGGAATTGTGCACTCTGTTTATAATAAACATATATTATTTAAATGGATCTCCTCTGGAAATTTCGTAGTAAATTGGGCTATAGATATCAACCCTTTATCTTCTGTCATGCTTGTAGTGGTTACAGTAGTTTCCGCGCTAGTTCACATTTATTCAATCGGATATATGAGCAAGGATCCTCACAAACCTAGATTTATGTCTTATCTATCGCTTTTTACTTTTTCTATGCTTATGTTGGTTGCGTCAGACAATTTTTTACAACTATTTTTTGGTTGGGAGGGTGTTGGCTTATGTTCTTATTTATTAATTGGATTTTGGTATAAAAAAAATTCAGCAAATAATGCTGCAATAAAAGCATTTATTGTAAATAGAGTTGGAGACTTTGGTTTAGCTGTTGGAATATTCTTAATATTTTATCATCTAGGAACTGTAAATTATGACGAAGTATTTTCTTTAATCGAAAGCTCTAAGAACAAAAATATTAACTTTTTGTCTTTTGATGTAAATTTGATTACAACAATTTGTATTTTTTTATTTATTGGCGCCATGGGCAAGTCTGCTCAATTTGTTCTTCACACATGGTTACCGGATGCAATGGAAGGACCCACTCCAGTTTCAGCGTTAATTCACGCAGCCACAATGGTTACAGCAGGAGTTTTTTTAGTTGTTAAATGTTCTCCATTATATGAATATTCGAAGCTCGCTTTAAACATTGTAGCAATCGTTGGAATAATTACTGCAGTTTTTGCAGCATCAGTTGCGTTAGTTCAAAATGATATTAAAAAGATAATAGCTTACTCTACTTGCAGCCAATTAGGATATATGTTTTTTGCTGCCGGAGTTGGTGCTTATCATGTTGCAATGTTTCATTTATTTACTCATGCTTTTTTTAAAGCATTATTATTTTTAGGTGCAGGGTCAGTAATCCATGCTTTTAATGATGAGCAAGACATAACAAAAATGGGTGGTGTATGGAAAAAGTTACCCTACACCTGGATGTTAATGCTAGTCGGAACTTTGGCTCTCACAGGTTTTCCATTATTATCAGGTTTTTACTCAAAAGATGCTATTATTGAATTCGCATATTTAAGCAATACTACTGTTGGTAATTATGCTGCCACCATGGGTATTATAACGGCGTTATTTACAGCAGTTTACTCTTGGAGACTTTTTTTTAAAACTTTTCATGGAGACTTCAATAACAAGAAAATTTCAATTAACAAAACTCATGAGTCACCAATTGTAATGATTTTACCGCTAATAATTTTAAGCTTTGGTGCAATATTTTCAGGTTATTTTTTTAAAGATTTATTTATCGGCAAGGATAGTTCAAGTTTCTGGATGAGTTCAATATTTTTTTTAAATAACACTGAGCACACAGAAATACCTTTATGGTTTTTAATTATAACACCAACTTTAGTAACTTTTGCAATACCTCTGAGCTATTATTTATTTATAAAAAAACCAGAAATTGTAAAAAATTTTTCCGACAGAAATTTTCCGATTTATCAATTCCTCAAACATAAATGGTACATTGATGAATTATACGATCTAATTTTGGTCAAACCTATCAGAAACGTAGGTTTAATTTTCTGGAAAAAGGGAGACCAAAATTTAATTGACAGGTTTGGACCAGACGGTATTTCAAAAATGATTAAATTAATTTCAAATAAATCAAGCAAATTTCAAACCGGTTATATCTATGACTATGCTTTTGTTATGTTAATCGGCTTGTCTGCCCTTATAACCTTTTTAATAATAAAATGATGAATTTTCCAATACTGTCTACAATAATTTTTTTACCACTAATCGGAACTTTTTTTATTGTTGTTAATAGGACAAACTCAAATTTACCTGCAATTTATATTTCTCTTTTCACTTCAATTGCAAATTTACTATTAACTTTTTTTTTATGGTATTCATTTAATAATTTAGATCCTAATTTTCAATTTGTGGAGGAAAAAAATTGGGTCAATGGTTTCATTAAATTTAAATTAGGTATAGATGGTGTATCGATACTATTCATAATTTTAACAGCTTTAATCACTCCGATTTGTATTCTATCATGCATAAATAGTGTAAAAGTAAGGTTAAAAGAGTTTCTAATTTCAATTCTTATTCTTGAGACTTTTATGTTAGGTGTTTTTTGCTCGCTTGATCTAGTAATATTTTATCTTTTCTTTGAGGCAGGCTTAATTCCAATGTTTTTAATTATTGGAATATGGGGCGGCCCTAGAAGAGTTTACTCAGCCTTTAAATTTTTCTTATACACGTTGCTTGGATCAGTTTTAATGTTGGTGGCAATTATCTCAATTTATTGGATTGTAGGTACGACAGACTATGTTTTAATTTTAGAAAAAGGAATTCCAGCAGATTATCAATATTTTCTTTGGCTCGCTTTTTTTAGTTCATTCGCAGTAAAAATGCCAATGTGGCCAGTTCACACTTGGTTACCAGATGCACACGTTGAGGCTCCAACTGCTGGATCAGTCATTTTAGCAGCAATCTTATTAAAAATGGCAGGCTATGGATTTATTAGATTTAGTATTGGAATGTTCCCCATTGCATCTGACTATTTTACACCATTTATATATACACTAAGTATTATTGCTATTATCTACACTTCTCTTGTAGCACTAATGCAAGAGGATATGAAAAAACTAATTGCTTATTCATCAGTAGCGCATATGGGCTACGTAACATTAGGAATTTTTACGATTACAAAACAAGGATTAGAGGGAAGTATCTTTCAAATGTTAAGTCATGGATTAATATCAGCAGCCTTATTTTTAAGTGTTGGTGTACTGTATGACAGAGCGCACTCAAGACTAATTTCATCATACGGTGGAGTTGTAAATTATTTACCAAAGTTTTCATTCATATTTATAATTTTTACCCTAGGTGCTCTGGGCCTGCCTGGAACTAGTGGATTTGTTGGAGAGTTTTTAGTTCTGGTAGGAATTTTTAAAAAAGACTATCTCATTGGTTTACTTGCAACAGTTGGAGTAGTATTAGCAGCTGCATATATGTTATGGTTAGCAAAAAGAGTGATATTTGGAGTCACGACAAACAAAGATTTAAAAGTTTTTAAAGATTTAAATGCAATCGAAATTTCGATTTTGTCAATATTAGCATTGTTAACTATAATATTTGGTTTTTGGACGGATCCAATATTTAATACAATCAGCGTTTCAGTGGATAACGTGATTATGAACTATGAGCAAAATCTTAATAAAAACTTAATAAGCGGTTTATGAAATTTAATTTAGCTATTATATTGCCAGAAATTTTTTTAGCAATTTCAATTTGTTTATTATTGCTTGTGGGTGTATTTAGAAAAAAAAGTTACAAATTAATAAATTTTTTATCAATATTAGTATTAGCAATAACCTTTTTTATAATTTTTAATTTTGATAATAATAGTTATGTAGTTTTTACTAATAGTTTTTTGAGAGATAATTTCTCAAATTATTTTAAATTACTATTAATTATTTCAAGTATTCTTGTAATTATAATCTCACAGCAGTTTATTATAGATAAAAACTTATCCAGGTTTGAATATCCTATAATTATTTTACTCTCAGTTCTTGGAATGTTTTTTATGATAAGTTCAAATGATTTAATTCTTTTTTATCTTGGTTTAGAATTACAATCTTTAGCATTATATATTTTAGCAGCTATTGACCGTGATAGCATTAAATCCACAGAGTCAGGTGTTAAATATTTCGTTTTGAGTGCACTTTCATCTGGGCTGCTTCTTTACGGATGTTCTTTACTTTACGGTTTTATCGGATCTACAAATTTTGAAATAATAAGTGAAAGTTTGACATCAGAAAATACAGGTGCAATTTTTGCTATGGTATTTATTTTAGTTGGTCTTGCATTTAAAGTGTCAGCAGTGCCATTTCATATGTGGACACCTGATGTATATGAAGGTGCACCAACACCTATAACTGCCTTTTTCGCAGTAGTTCCAAAAGTTGCAGGTTTTGCAGTGTTAATAAAATTTATGAGTGTGCCGTTTAAAAATATATTGAACGAATGGCAATTGATAATAATCTTTATCTCAATAGCGTCAATGATTTTAGGTGCTGTAGCTGCAATAGGACAAACTAACATCAAAAGACTAATGGCTTATAGTTCTATAGGACATATGGGTTATGCTTTAGCTGGTATAGCAACAGGAACACAAAACGGATATATGAGTTCTATTATTTATATTACAATTTACGTGATTATGAATATTGGCACTTTCGCTTGTATACTGGCACTAAAAAAAGATGATAAATATTTTGAAGATATAAAAGATTTATCGGGCGTTTCAAACAAACATTCTCTTCTTTCGATTTCTTTTTTAATTTTATTTTTTTCTTTAGCTGGCATACCACCACTTGCAGGTTTTTTTGCAAAACTTTATGTGTTTATAGCAGTTATTGAGAGCAAAATGTATTTTTTAGCTATAATTGGTTTAGTAACAACTGTAATTTCTGCATTTTATTATATTAGAATAATAAAAATTATTTATTTTGATGAGAAAAATATCGAACTAAGCAGAATAAAAAACCTAGGGGTTTCAAGTGCAATATTAATATGTTGTTTTATTATTTCTACTTATTTTATGTACCCATCAATTTTAAATAGGTTTTTAGTGAATATTTTTTAGCTATGAAATTTAAAAGATTTATTTTGAAAAGTGTTGATAGCACCAATAATTATGCTATTAGATTAATAAAAAAAAAGATCTCCAAACCTTCAATGATAATAGCGACACAACAAACTAAAGGAAGAGGTCGCATGGGAAGAAAATGGATTTCTTTAAGGGGCAACCTATTTTTATCCTTTTTTTTTCAAATTAATAAAAAATTATCCTTGGGCAAAGCAACAAAAAAAAATTGTTCAATTTTAAAAGATATTCTTAAAAAATTTGTTTTTGCTCCTATAAAGATCAAACCACCAAATGATATATTTATTAATGGGGGTAAATTATGTGGAATTTTACAAGAAACAGTTTTTTTTAAAAAAAAAAAATTCTTGATTATTGGTATTGGCATCAATTTGATTAAAAGTCCGGTTTTACAGGACTATAAAACTTCATATTTATCTGAATTTACAAGAAAAAAAGTTGGAAAAAAAACTATTTACAATTTATTAGCAAAAGAGTTTCAAAAGAAATATAAATTGAGCTAATGTATTTGATAACAGACATAGGGAATACTGAGACAAAAATTTTTTATTTTGATGCAAAATTAAAAATTAAAAATAAAATTATTTGTAAAACAGACCTTTTAAATTCAAAAAATTTTGAAAAAAAAATAAAATCTTTAAAAAAATATCACTTAAAGCTTAATAAAGTTATAATAAGTAGTGTTGTCCCTAAATCAGAAAGAATATTAAAGAACATTTTTTATAAAATACTTAAAAAAAAAATATACAGTTTTAAGAAAATAAATTTAAAAAAATTCGTAAATATACAAGTAAATAAAAATCAAGTTGGTTCAGATAGAATAGCTAATGCAATTGGTATTTTAAATAAAAGAGATAACTATATTGTAATTGATTTTGGCACTGCAACTACTTTCGATATAATTAAAAAAAAAGATTATTTGGGTGGAGTTATAGCCCCAGGAATAAAACTTTCACTAAATAATCTTGTAGAAAGAGCAAGTTTAATACCAAAAATTAAGTTAATGAGAACTAAAAAAGTTGTTGGAAAAAATACGCTTACAGCTGTAAGATCTGGTTTCTTTTTTGGTTACTCTGGTTTGATTAATAAAATAATAAAGGTTATAAAAAAAGAGACTAAGACTAATTATAAAATCGTATTGACAGGTGGTCTTTCATATATGTTTAAAAACTCATTAGAGGAAAAATGTGTAGTAAAAAAAGATCTAACAATAAATGGAATATTAAAAGTTGCTCAAAGTATATAGTCTATGAATAGTGAATTAATTTTTTGCCCACTTGGTGGCTCAGGGGAAATTGGTATGAATATGAATTTATATGCATATGGCCCAGAAAATAATCAAAAGTGGATAATAGTTGATGTGGGCGTAACTTTTGCCGATGAGTCAATCCCAGGAGTTGACCTTATTTATCCTGATCCAGGTTTTATTAGCGAAAAAAAAGATAATGTTCTTGGTATTGTTTTAACGCACGCACATGAGGATCACATAGGTTCAATTTCATTTATATGGCCATACATTAAGTGCAACATTTACGCCACTCCATTCACTGCTATTTTGGTACGAGAAAAGTTTAAAGAAAAGAAAATTGATATCACGCCGTATTTGAAGATTGTTCAACTTGATAGTTCGATAGAATTAGGACCTTTTAAAATAGATTTTGTTACTATGACACACTCAATTTTAGAACCTAATGGATTATGCATAACCACACCGGCTGGAGTTGTTTTGCATACAGGTGATTGGAAAGTTGACCCAAATCCTTTAATTGGAGAAAAAATTGATAGAAAAAAATTAGAGGATATTGGAAAAAAAGGAGTACTCACAATGATTTGTGACTCTACCAATGTATTTAACCCAGGCCGTTCAGGATCAGAACAAGACGTTAGAGAGAGCTTATTAAACATAATATCAAAAAAAATAAATAGAGTTTTAATTACTTCGTTTGCCTCCAATGTTGCACGAATGGAAACTATTTTCTATTGTGCAAAAAAAACCGGAAGACAAATATCATTAGTAGGCAGGTCAATGAACAGAATTTACAAAGCTGCAAGAGAATGTGGATATTTGCAAAATTTAATTGATCCAATTGATGTAAGAGAAGTAAAAAAAATTTCTAGAAATAAGATAATTTTTTTATGCACAGGAAGCCAAGGTGAGCCTATGGGTGCGCTTAATAGAGTCATTAACAATGTTCATCCAGACGTTTATCTTGAATCAGAAGATACTGTAATATTTTCCTCAAAAATAATACCTGGGAATGAAAAAAAACTTTACCCTCTTCAAAATTTAATAGTAAAAAACAATATAGAGTTAATAACTGAGGAAAATGCCTTTGTTCATGTCTCGGGTCATCCAAACAGGGAAGACTTAAAAGATATGTATAATTGGGTAAAACCTCAGTCCATAATTCCTGTTCATGGTGAACATAGGCATATGAAAGAACACATAAGTTTTGCAAAGGAGATGAAAGTACCAAACACTTTACAAATTGAAAATGGAGATATTGTCAAACTAAAAGCCGGTGAAACTCCAAAAATTATTGACAAAGCACCATCAGGCAAAATGTATTTAGATGGAAATATTGGGGTATATATGGACTCATCATCTATTAAAGATAGAAAAAATATTTCAATAAATGGATATTTAGAAATTATTTTAGTAGTTCAAAATAATGGGAAAGTGAAAAAATGTTTTTTATCTTTTAAAGGAATTCCAGAATCAAAAAAACAAGAAAGTTTCATCTATGAGATTGAAGATTATATTATGGATACCTGTCAAAATTATTCATTAAATTCCAAAAACCAAGAAAGAAATTTAATTGATGATTTAAAGCAGTCTTGTCGAAAAATTATAAGAGAAAAAACAGGAAAAAAACCTTATACAAATATTACAATTGCAAGATTATAATGGGTTTAACAGGATCAATAATAGTTTATGTAATGATATGGTGGATAATATTCTTTTCCGTTTTACCTATTGGAATAAAATCGAGTAAGTCAGAATTTCAAGGAAATTTAAGTGGAAATGATCCTGGGGCACCGAAAAATCCAAATATATTAAAAAAATTTTTACTAACAACCTTTTTAACCACAATAATCTTTATTGGAATTCATTTTATGGTAAAAGCAGAATATCTTAATTTAAGAGAATATTTTAAATAATGCTTTTATCAAAATTATTTATTCCCATATCAAAAAACCTTCCATCAGAGGCAAAAATTAAATCACACCAATTAATGTTGAGAACCGGAATGATCAAACAATCAAGTGCTGGAATTTACTCTTGGCTTCCCCTTGGCTTCAAAGTGATGAAAAAGATAGAGCAAATAGTCAGAGAGGAACAAAATAAAATTGGAGCTCAAGAAATGCTTATGCCAACAATTCAATCAGCAGATATATGGAAAGAGAGTGGAAGATATAAGGATTATGGTGAGGAAATGTTAAGAATAAAAGACAGACAAGGAAGAGAGATGCTTTATGGACCAACTAACGAAGAATTGATTACAGAAATTTTTAGGTCAAGTATTAAATCTTACAAGTCTCTTCCCCAAATTCTTTATCACATTCAGTGGAAATTTAGAGATGAAATAAGACCAAGATTTGGGGTAATGAGGTGTAGAGAATTTTATATGAAGGATGCTTACTCTTTTGATTTAGATGAACAAAGCGCAAAAAATTCTTATTACAAAATGTTTTTGGCTTACTTAAATACTTTTAGGAAACTTGGTTTAAAAGCAATTCCCATGTCTGCTGATACAGGACCTATCGGCGGCGATCTATCTCACGAATTTATAATCCTTGCGGAAACAGGTGAAAGCAAAATATATGCTGATAAAAATATTTTAAATATTGATCCAAATAAATACAACATTGAAAAGAGATCATTAGAAAAAATGATATCAGATTATTCCTCAATGTATGCGGCTACGGATGAAAAGCATGATGAGAAAGAGTTTAATAGGAAAGTAAAAGAAAATTCTAAATTAGTTACTAAAGGAATAGAGGTAGGTCATATTTTCTATTTTGGTGATAAATATTCAAAGCCATTGAATTGTTCAGTTGACAATGAGGATGCAATGAAAATAAATGTAAAAATGGGCTCGTACGGTATTGGTGTTTCTAGATTAGTCGGTGCAGTAATTGAGGCTAATTACAATAATGAAGTTATGAAGTGGCCTAAAACCATATCTCCTTTTGAATGTGCCATATTACCAAATTTAGGAAAAAAGACTGAAGAAAACTTAAATATTGCTGATAAAATTTACAAAAAATTGAAAAGTCAAAATGTTGACGTATTGTTAGATGATGTTAGTGAAAATATGTCTAGCAAGTTTAAAAAACACGATTTAATTGGTATACCATTTCAAATTATATTGGGATCTAAATCATCTGAAAATAATTTTGAATTTAAAGAAGTTGGAAAAGATTCAGAATTTTTAAAAATGGATGAAATTAAATCAAGAATTAAAGAATAATTTTGTTTACAAAAATTGAAAGATTAATTTCTTATAGAAATTTAAAACCTAAAAAAAAAGAAGGTTTTTTAAAAACCATATCCATTTTTTCTTTTTTTGGCATCATGCTTGGAGTTGCAATATTAATAATCGTTATGTCAATAATGAATGGTTTTAGAACAGATTTGACAAAAAAAATTCTTGGATTAAATCCCCATGTTTTTATTCAACCAAGCTCGTCAAATATAAGTGAAAATTTTTTATTAGATGTAAAGAAGAAATATAAAGAGTCAAAGATTCAAAAAGTTTTAGACGGAGAGGGTATTATTATTACGAAAGAAAAAAACAAGGGAACATTGATTAAAGGCATTATTAAAGATCAAAATGGATATGAATTTTTAAACAATAAGATGATTGAAGGAGCTTATGAGTCTTTTGAAAA